>JGI24711J26586_10000786_pt1 | contig 24910 bp, 14 predicted proteins | sample BioPla3DNA1_FD_26586 | JGI IMG/M metagenome (IMG submission 26586)
ATCCCCACCACCTCCGCCTCCGAGGAGAGCAGCAAGATGTTGCTCGAATGTTCCACCGGGGTAGAGAGAATGGTATTCCGGTCGTGCGACACCACTTCGGCCGCGGAGTACCTCGTATCCATTGCCGGCTTGAATATCTCCACCTGTTGTTTCGCGAACTTCGCACGCCGCAATCGCCTTAGCAGCTCTTCGGTTTTACCGGAGAACATTGATCCGCAGATCACCTCAAGGCGTCCCACCTGCTGGCTATCGCGGCGGGGGTTATCATGAAAACTACTCGCGTCGTACATTCCCTGTTCTCGTTTATTCGTACCGTACCGTGTGAAATCTCCGGCATGGGACTATTACTTTACCGTCGTTAAATATGGGCACCTAAACGCCAACCTTGCAGATTCCCAGCACGGAAGCGGCTGCAGGTTTATGGCATACGGGCTATTTCCCTTTAAGTATCTTCTTAATATCGTTAAGCTTGTTCAGCGCCTCTATGGGGGTGAGGTTGTTCACGTCGAGGTCTACGATCTCATCGCGAACTTGGCTCAGCACGGGATCGTCCAACTGGAAGAAGCTCAGTTGATACCCCTCCCTTTTCTCCACGAAGTCGCGCAACGGCTTCCTTATCTCGTCTTTCCGGTTGGCTGCCTCCATCTGCGCGAGAATCGTTTCGGCCCGTTGGGTGATGCTTGGTGGCATCCCCGCCATCTGGGCCACGTGGATACCGAAGCTATGTTCGCTTCCGCCCGGTACCAGCTTCCGGAGGAAGATGATCTTGTTGTCGACCTCTTTTATGGCCACGTTGTAGTTCTTTACCCGTTTGAACGACTTGGCCATCTCGTTGAGCTCGTGGTAGTGGGTGGCGAAGAGCGTTTTCGCCCGTATCTCCGGGTGTTCGTGGATGTACTCCACGATGGCCCATGCGATGGATATCCCGTCGTAGGTGCTGGTACCCCTTCCCAGCTCGTCGAACAGGACCAGGCTACGTGACGAGAGGTTGTTGAGGATATTGGCCGCTTCGTTCATCTCCACCATGAAGGTCGATTCGCCCATGGAGATGTTATCGGATGCCCCCACCCGGGTGAATATCTTGTCCACCGCCCCGATCTTGGCCGATTCCGCCGGTACAAAGCTCCCGATTTGCGCCATCAGCGTGATGAGCGCGGTTTGTCGCAGGAAGGCCGATTTCCCCGCCATGTTGGGTCCCGTGATGATGACGATCTGTTGCGTATTGCTGTCCAGGTAGGTGTCGTTCGCGATATAGGGTTCATCAGGGGGTAGTTGCATCTCTATCACGGGGTGTCGCCCGTTCTTGATCTCGATCACGTCCGACTCGTTCACCTCTGGTCGTAGGTACCGGTTCTCCTGCGCCACGTTCGCGAACGAGAGCAGGCAGTCGGCCCGCGCGATGGCGTTCGCGTTGGCCTGTATGGCGGGGATGTACTGGAGCAGACTCTCTACCAGCAGGGCATATATCTCGCTCTCCAGGGCGATGATCTTCTCTTCCGCCCCTAGTATCTTCTCTTCGTACTTTTTCAGCTCATCGGTAATGTATCGTTCCGCGCTTACCAGCGTCTGCTTCCGGGTCCATTCGGGTGGCACCTTCTCTTTGTGCGTGTTCCTCACCTCGATGTAGTAGCCGAACACGTTGTTAAATGCCACCTTGAGGGAGGGGATACCGGTTCTTTCGCTCTCCCTCTGCTGTAGTTGAATCAGGTAGTCCTTTCCGGAGTACGCGATGTCACGCAACTCATCTAGCTCCTCGTTTACCCCTTCACGGATGTAACCCCCCTTGTTCAATAGGGCAGGCGGATCGGGCATGATCTCCCGTTCTATTCGGTCGCGGGCAGGTAGACAGGGATCCAGCTGCTCCCCCATTCGCTGTAAGCTGGGGTTGTCCGAAGCCATGAATGCCTCCTTGATAGGCTCGATGGCGGTGAGTGCCACCTTGAGTTGCACCACCTCTCGGGGCGATATTCTTCCCGTGGCTGCCTTGGAGATGATGCGCTCCAGGTCGCCAATCAGCGAGAGCTGTTTTTCCAGCAGCTCTTTCAGTCGCGGTTCACGGAAAAAATGCTCCACTACGGAGAGCCGTCTGTTTATCGGCTCCACCTCCTGCAGCGGGAATACCACCCACCGGCGCAGCAGCCTAGACCCCATGGGTGATATCGTCTTGTCCAGTACCTCCAGCAGGCTTTTCCCTCCCTCGTTCATTGGTGCGAGCAGCTCCAGGCTGCGCACCGTGAACTTGTCGAGTCGCACGAACCGCTCCTCCTCGATGCGGGTGAGCGCGTTGATATGTTCAACCTGGGTGTGCCTCGTGATATCGAGGTAGTACAAGATAGCGCCTGAAGCGATAAGGCCATCCTCCAGATGCTCAACACCAAACCCTTTCAGGCTTTTCGTTTGGAAGTGCGACAGCAGCTTGTCTTGGCTGGCGCTCTCGGTGAATATCCAGTCGTCCAGCTCCGACAGCAGCCAGTTATGGCCGAAGAGCTCTTGAAACTTTTTTCGTTTCCCGTGCTCTATCAGCACCTCTTTGGGGGAGAAGTTGGAAAGCAGCTTATCCACGTCGTTCCGGTTGCCCTCGGAGGTGAGGAACTCTCCGGTGGAGATGTCGAGGAAGGCGATACCGAACCGGTTGCTTTTGTCGAGGTGAACCGCGCAGAGGAAGTTGTTCTCCTTGTGGTTCAGCACGTTGTCGTTTATCGAAACGCCCGGCGTCACCAACTCGGTGATGCCCCTTTTCACCAGTTTCTTTGCCTTCTTTGGATCCTCCAACTGGTCGCATATGGCCACCCGTTTGCCGGCCCTTACCAGCTTTGGCAGGTAGGTGTCCAACGCGTGGTGCGGGAAGCCGGCCAGCTCCACGAAGTGTGCCGCCCCGTTGGCTCTTCGGGTCAACGTGATACCCAGTATCTCCGCCGTCAGGATGGCGTCGTCTGAAAAGGTCTCGTAAAAATCACCGACACGAAACAGCAGGATGGCATCGGGATGCTCCTTCTTAATATCGGCGTACTGCAGCATCATGGGCGTTTCCGCTATCTTCTTTCCCACGGGTTTCTCCTCTCGTTATTCACGTTGCATTTGCATGCTATTTATTATTGCACGTCTGTTTATACAAAAGTAGTTGAAAAAAATCAATTTTCGCGCAACAGCCTCCTTAATTCCTCCACCCCTTTTGATGCCCCCATGCGTATATGGTGTACGTCCCTTCGGTAGGTTCGTACATCCTTGGGGTCGATCAGGTAGACGGGCGCGTGGCTGGGTACATCGCCCAGCAGCCCTGCCGCGGGGTAGACGTTCATGGAGGTGCCGATGATTACGAAGATGTCCGCTTTTTGGCAGATGGCTGCCGCGCGGGGGATCAGGGGTACCGCCTCGCCGAACCAAACGATGTGCGGCCTCAGTTGGAACCCCTTCTCGCACTTGTCGCCCATCCGTATGTCGGGCTTCGACGGATCCACCTCGTAGATGAGTGACGGGTCGCCCGTGGAACGTACCTTCATCAGTTCACCGTGAAGGTGCAGCACGTTCGTGCTGCCCGCCCTTTCGTGCAGATCGTCCACGTTCTGCGTGATGATATATACTTCGAAATCTTTCTCCATTTCTGCTAGCCCTTGATGACCCGCGTTGGGCTTCGCGTTCAGCAACTCTCTTCTCCTGTGATTGTAGAACTCCTGTACCAGTTCCGGGTTCGCGGCGAACCCTTCGGGGGTGGCCACCTGCTCCACCGGGTGTTGCTCCCATAGTCCTCCGGAATCGCGAAAGGTGGCGATTCCACTTTCGGCACTCATGCCCGCACCTGTTAAAACGACCAATTTCTTTTTCATATTCATTCGATTATTTTATTATCACCCTCTTTACCCTCAAATATAGCTTTTTATTCTGAATTAGGAAAAATGGCCCTGTAAATTGTTCGCGTATCATGAAGCCATTGTTTTGTGTTTTTCTTGCAGGTCTAGGTTTGTTGCCATATAAACTGAGGGCATCTACGTATAAAACTATACATGTAAAACCGTGAAAAATCACGATTCCCTGTGAATAATGGCCCCTTTTTATGTTTCTTTCGCGTTAAATTTGTACCTTTGTCGGTTGATTTTCAAAAAGGGAAGAGATGACGGTGAATAGGCCGCTGTAAATTTCCGAAAGTACATTTAATATTAATATAGACAAAAAACAATGAAGAAAACAATGTTAAGCACCCTGGGTGCAGTTGCTGTATTTTCAGTGATGATGGTCTCGTGTGGTGGAGCATCCACGCCGAAGGCCTCGTTGAAGAACGCGGTTGATAGCGTTTCATATGCTTATGGAGTAAGCATGGCTGAGCAGGGACTGATGCAATTCCTGGAGCAAAATGGCGTGTTAACGAGCACGTCGAGCATCGAGTACGATTATCAGATGCGTATCTCTGCCGCCGATTCGACCGAGAAGTTGGCGTTGCAAAAAGAGATGGCCGCGAAGATCGATTCTGTGAACAAGTTGAATGCCCCCCAACTTAATCAGTTCATCAAGGGGTTAAAAGACGCGATCAACCTGGAAGAGAAATCGGCCTACGCGCAAGGGTTAAGTATCGGGGCGCAATTCTCGCAGATGATGCTCCCGCAGGTTAACTCGTTGCTCTACGGTGAGGAGAGCGGGCAAAAAATAAATACTGCTCAACTGCTTTCAGGACTGGCTGCCGTATTGAAAAGCGAGCAGCCTGCCATGAGCGCGATGGATGCGAGCGCTTACTTCCAACAAGAGGTGGAGAAAGCGCAAGCGGCCGAGGTGGCTCGCCAAGAAGAGAAACTGAAAGTCGAGTACGCTGAAAGTATAGCCGAGGGTGAAGCTTTCATGGAAGAAAACAGCAAGCGCGAAGGGGTGGTAACGCTCCCCAGTGGCTTGCAATATGAGGTCTTAAAGCAAGGGGCCGGTCCCGTCCCCACGGATGCAGACAGGGTGAAAGTGCACTACCACGGGACGCTCATCGATGAGACCGTGTTCGATAGCAGCGTGGAGAGAGGGGAGCCCTCAACGTTTGGTGTTACCCAGGTAATCGCCGGGTGGACTGAAGCGTTACAGTTGATGCCCGTTGGGTCGAAGTGGCGTCTGTACGTGCCTTACGATTTGGCGTACGGTTCGCAAGATCGCGGGGCTATCAAGCCTTTCTCGAACCTTATTTTCGAGGTTGAACTGCTCGGTATAGAGTAGGAGTCACGGTTACGACTAAGCGGACGTTTTTTCACCCTGGCTTGCTCGACGCGTAGCGTTGGGCACTCAGATTGATTTGACTGTTAAGCGAAGCGTTCACCCTGGCTTGTTTAACGCGTTACGCTGGGCACGTGTTGGGGTGGAAGTTCCCGCGGGTTTCCGCGAATAGCAATGGGAAGGCTGTTTCGGGTATTTCCCGGGACGGTCTTCCTTGTGCTTATCGCGTGATTTGTTTTTTTGAAAATAAAAGGGTGAAAGAGTCCTTTTTTTAAAAAAAAGATATATATTTGTAAGTTGCAGGCGGGTACCGCTTGTACATTACATTTTAGCCGTGAAAATGGTACCGCATGATACCCGTGCGATGTAATCTCTGTTTACCCGGGGTGTTATAGGGTTAAGAAAAATGAATAAATAGCAATAAAAGTGTTTAATTAAAATGTAGAGTTTATGAAGAAAAAACTTACCATGTTTTTGTCCCTGTTCTTTATAGGAATAGGGTTCCTAACCGCTCAGACACAGGTACGGGGTACCGTGGTGGATGAGGAGGGGGAACCGGCCGTTGGAGCCACTATTCAGATTAAAGGTACCTTGCAAGGGACAGTGACCGACATGAATGGCAATTTCAGCCTATCCGCTCCCACGGATGGAACGTTAGTGATTTCATACGTTGGCTTCGTTACCCAAGAGGTAAATGTTAGCCCAACCGTGAGGGTCGTTCTCCAGTCCGGGACAAGGGCCTTGGATGAGGTGGTTGTGGTAGCTTATGGTACGGTAACACGTGAAGCTAAGACCGGGGCCGTGAGCTCGGTCAGCGGGGCAAATATTTCAGATGCCCCGGTTGTATCGATGGATAAAGCCCTGGGAGGGAAAATCGCCGGTGTTTCTATCACCGCGAATTCAGGACAACCGGGAGCGGCCTCTTCCATCCGTATTCGTGGTACCTCCTCCATTAACGCGGGGAACAACCCCTTATGGGTGGTGGATGGCATTCCCGTCTTATCGTTCGACAACAGTTATTTTATGAATACGGGTAACTTGCTGTCATCCATAAATCCCAATGATATCGAGAGCATCACCGTGTTGAAAGACGCCGCGGCAGCCTCCGTTTATGGTAGCCGGGCGGCCAACGGGGTGATATTGGTGACCACCAAAAGTGGAAAAGAGGGAAGGGCCAGTTTCTCTGCCCGTGCAAGGTACGGGGCCTCCTGGTTGGCCAACGACAACGGTTTTGGCGTGATGAATGCGGCACAACTCCTCGAATACCAGAGGGATGCGATTAGAAACGTCGGTCAGGACCCCGATAATCCAACAAGTACTTATTATCGTCCCAAGGAGATATTGAGCCGTCCGCTAACCAACTGGTTGGATCATGTTACCCGGACAGGTAACCTGCAAGAGTACGAGGTGAATGCGTCGGGCAGTAACGTGCGGGCCAAGTACTACAGCTCCCTCACTTACAACCGTACCGATGGTGTCTTCTACGGGGTAGATATGAACAAGATTACGGGACGTATGAACGCCGATTACAAGTTGACGAACAACCTCGAAACCGGGACAAGGGTCAACCTTACCTATTCCGAGGGGAACGACGTACCAATGCAGTCGCTCTATTACTCGAACCCGATATTCGGTGGGATGTGGATCTTGCCATGGACACCCGCGTATGACGACGAAGGCAAACACAATGTAAAAATCCCGGAGAACAGCAACACCAACCCGCGTGCGACCGCCCATTACGACGATCAATTCGCGAAGACGTATCAACTGTTAGGGAACATCTACTTGCAGTGGAATCCCATTTCCAAGGTCACGTTGAAGACCACCAACGCTATCGAGACCGTTCACACTGAAGGCCGTAGGTACTGGGCACCGGAAACGAGCGAAGGCATTGCCACGGTACAGGTGAACATGCAGAATTACGTGCAATTAACCACGTCGAACACGGCTACCTATAACGACGTGTTCTTTGATGACCATCACGTGCGCTTCCTACTGGGACAAGAGGCCCAGAAGTATACTGGCCGAGATTTGTACGATTATGCTCAAGGCGTGAATCCCGATATACCTTACGTTCAAACGGCACCTCAACCTGGACTTATAGCGGAGCAATGGTATACCGCCAGAACCATGCTCTCTTTCTTCGGGATACTTGATTACAACTATTCCGACAAGTATTACCTGCAAGCTTCCCTCCGCTCCGACGGTAGCTCCCTGTTCGGATCAGAAAACCAGTGGGGAACCTTCTATTCCGTGGGTGCTTCGTGGAACATTCACCAAGAGGGTTTCATGGAAAACTTGGATTTCGTGAACCTACTTAAGTTGCGTGCCAGCTACGGGCTTAACGGGAACAACAATATTTCTGCCTACCGGGCTTACGGAGTGTACGCGAATACCCAATACAACGGGGCTACCGGTATGTTGCCTAGTCGACCCGCGAACCCCCACCTCTCTTGGGAAAAGAACGGGACCTGGAACGTAGGACTCGATTTGAGGGTACTGGATAGGTTAGATGCGAATATAGATGTGTACAGCCGCAAAACCAGCGATATGCTGCTGGATAAAAACGTGCCACAGACTACCGGTTTCTCCACCAACTTCCTTAACATCGGATCACTTATGAATAGAGGGGTGGAGTTGCAGTTGGGCTATGATATATTCAACACGAACGAGTTCGCGTGGCAGGTGGGTGCCAACATCGCGTTTAACCGGACAAAGATCACGGACCTTGCTGACAACGAAGAGATTGCTTACTCGACGGATGGTCGCTTACGCCATGTGGTGGGTAAATCGCTTTACACCTTCAGGTTGCGCGACTACTACGGGGTGGATCCCACCAATGGGGATGCCTTGTTCCGTGATGAGCAGGGCAACTTGACGAACGATTTCAACAAGGCGCGCTATGTATACCCGGCCTCGCCGGAACCCAAGTTCATCGGGGGATTCAACACGAGCCTGGCCTGGAAAGGGTTCAATTTGGGCGCGTTCTTTGAATTTAAAGGGGGTAATCACGTGATGTTGATTGAGCGTCGCTACCTCGAGTCAGACGGGGCGCAAATGAGCAGCAATCAACTGTTGACGGCCCTCAATTACTGGAAGAAGCCGGGAGACACGGGTGTGAACCCAAAGCCGTTGGCTGGAAATACCACCCAGAGTAATAACTTCAACACTACCCGCTTCTTGCAACGGGGAGATTACCTTCGCGTGAAAGATATCACGCTCTCGTACAATTTCCCCGGGGAACTACTGGAGCCCATTAAGGTAAAAGGATTAAAGCTTTACGTCAGCGCGCAAAACATCTACACGTTCCATGATGTGGACTGGTGGGATCCCGAGCGCGGGGTAGACGGTATTGGATACGGTATTTACCCGATGACCAAGTCATTTGTTGGAGGCATCGAACTCTCGTTTTAATGATGAGCAAGGGCTATATTGAACCATAGTATGGTAAAGAATTGTTAAGTCAATAAAAAAATCAAATATGAAAAAAATATATCTTTTAATGATTGTGGCAGCGCTCTTGGTTGTTTCTTGCGATGATTTCCTTGATGAAGCTCCCAAGATGCAGCAGAGTACGGAACTCACCCTTGCCACCTACACCGGGTTGAACAACGCCACGTTTGCCGCTTACTCACCGTTGGTAAGCACCAACTGGTATGGGGCCTCTTTTATCGTTGACGCGGAGCTGCGTAGCGGGAACGGGTATCGCGACGTGGATAAAAACTCCGGTCGTTACACGGTTCCCTACAACTTCTCCTACACTTCCACCGCTACGCCCGCGTTGTGGGGAACTGCCTATTACGTGATATCGGCGGTTAACAACGTGATTCCTGAGCTGGAAGGTAAGGTGGGGGTAGACGGGGTTACCCAGCAAGACGTGGATAACCTGCGCGCTGAGTGCCTTTTCCTAAGGGGACTCGCGCACTTTGACCTCGTGCGTACGTACGCTAAGCAATACACGGTAGATAAAACTTCGTTAGGCGTTCCCTACGTGGTCATAACCGATCCGGCGGGGCAACCTGCCCGGGATAACGTTGAAACGGTGTACAACAATATCGTTGCCGACCTTACTGAGGCAGAGGGGCTTATTGCAAACGGATACACCCGTGGTGGGGTGGCCAGCGAAACTTCGGTTGTCAGCAAGCTAGCCATTCAAGCGCTACTTTCCAGGGTGTACCTCTATATGGGAGAGTGGCAAAAATCGGCCGATTACGCCACCACGGTAATCACCAGTGGCAAGTACGAGTTATGGGAGGCTGATGAGTACGCGGCCGCGTTTAAGGAAGATGCGCAGTCGGGCGGAGAGGTGATATTCGACGTGTATGGCTTGAAGGCTAACAGCTACGATGGGTACTGGGAAGGCATCAATTGGCTAACCCGCCCTGATGGTTATTCGGATGCCGCCGCGAGCAACGACCTTGTTGAACTCTACGACGAGGGCGACGTGAGGGGAACCATGTTTGTACAGAACCTTGATGAGGCACCGGCGGGAACCTATTGGACCACCAAGTACGCCGGGAAAGATAAGGGAACCCCCGACGTGAGCAACACCATCGTGTTGCGCTTGAGCGAGATGTACCTTAACCGGGCAGAGGCGATCACGCGCGGGGCTACCGTTTCGGGTGTGACTGCCGTGTCGGACCTGAACGCGATCAGAACTAAGCGTGGGGCATCTGAACTTGCTAGCGCCGGTGTGAACGACGTGTTGAAAGAGCGCCGCTTGGAACTTGCTTGGGAGGGACATTACTGGTATGACCTTGCCCGCACTAAGGGAAGCGTGACCCGCGTACACTACAGCGGTGCGGAAGTGGCCCGGAACATTTCGGCTGACAGCCACTATTGGGCACTGCCTATTAACAAGAGAGAGTTGGATGTTAACGAGAACCTCGTTCAGAACCCAGGTTACGATAGTTAATCGAGGCTCGATGAAAATGTTAAACTTGCAAAACAGAGTAATATGAATAAAATAATAGTATATATCACTGTGCTGGCAGGCATCCTGTTGTTAGGCGCTTGTAACCTGAACGAATATCCCAAGTTCGATGATGCCGATGCTTTCGTGGCCTTTTACGGAGCCAGTTTTTCGGTGAACGAGTTCGAGGTAGATGAGAACAACGATACCATTATCCCCACATTGCGTGTCCCGGTTCGGTTAACTTCGCTAAGCGGGTTGCCTAGCACCGTTGGGTTCGAAGTGATTGATGGTACCGCGGTGGCCGGACGGGACTTCGCCTTGAAGGGGGGCGCCTCCGTGCTTAACTTCGATGGTAATGACCCCGTGCGGTACATCGAGTTTGATGTTCTCCCGCACATCGGTGAATTCACCGGCGACCGGGTGTTCAGTATCGCACTCACCAGTTCAGGGGACGTGAACATGGGCGGTAACGACACGGTCAGCGTGACCATCCTGGATCAAGATCACCCGCTTTCTGCAATGTTGGGCAAATATACGGCTGTTGGTACGAGTTTGTTCAACGGTCCTCAGTCATGGGTGGTGACCATAGATAAAGATCCTGACGGGGATGTAGGAAAGGTATGGATTACTAATTTCGTTGTCGGTGGTTCAAGTCCATCGACCCCGCTTTATGGGCTAGTTGACGAAGATATGACAGAGCTTATGATACCTGTTGGACAAACGATTGCTTTGTCGTCAAGTTTCCCGTCTCTCTTACTTAGCGGATTTTACGGTCCCGATGGTGAGGAGCCCGAATCTGAAGATTATATCCCGACGGGGGGTAACGTTACAGGAATAATTGAACCGGGCAAGATAACCATTCAAGAGTGGTATGGGACCGAGGCGTTCTATGAAGACGGTTCTAGTCCTGGTTGGTTCAACATACTCCATCCTGGTGTTGTTTTGACTAAGAATTAAAGCGAGTGACAAATAAAAACACGAATTGAATATGAAAAATATCTTACTATACTTATCAATCGTCGTGGCGATATTTGCCACCGGTTGTACAACTTTTGAGAAAGAGGACTCATTAACGTTGCCTGATCCCCCGGCAGTGAACATCTCGAATATCAACGCCCAAAGCGAGGCTATCTCCTTTAACGTGTCACCCGCTGGCACGGCTGGCTACTACGCGTGGTTGGTGGTTGAGGGCGAGAAGATAGATGCCACGTTAAAGGCATTGAGCGTGCTTCAGCAAACTGCCTCGGGGGTTGCGAACGGGATTGCCAAATACTCTGAGACCCCCGATAGCCATGTCGTGGTGGAAGATCTTACCCCCTACACGGTGTACCAGATTTACGCCGTTGTGGCAAGCGAGGACGGGGTGGTGAGTGAAGTCAAGAACGCCAGCATCCGCACGCTGGACGATGGGGACAAGCCTACCTTAGACGAGGTTGCGATTGAGGACACCACCGTCACGATCACTTTCCATGAACCGCTTCAACGAGGCAGGGGGAGGGTGTACGTCTCTTACTTCGCGAAAAACACCGTTTCGGGGAGTAAACCCCTGGTTGTTGAACCCGGATTCGAGGAGTTTAACCCTCAAGACATTGAAGTGGATGAGGAAAACCTGTCGGTGAGTGGGAACACGCTGGTGGTGCAATTGCCCTCCGCACCCGCGGGAGCTTACGCCAGCATCACCTACGAGGCCGACGTGGTACGTGACCTGGAGGGGAACAAGTCGAATGCTTTCGAGCAAAAAGCCGACACCTTGGTGAAAGGTGCTCCATCAGGGGGGATAACCGTGAGGGTGGCCACGACCACGTGGTCTTTGCAGAGCGAGTTCGAGGTGATTAACCCCGACACGCTGGTGTCGTTTTCCGACTGGGAGGAGCTAATAGTGACTGCCTTGCCGGACAGTGGAATCACCGTGAAGAAAAAGGGAGACGAGGTGCCTGCTTTCGTTTACAAGGAGCCCGGTAAGTTCCTCACGGTCGATGTGAAAAAATGGGGGCTGCTAGAGGGTATTCCCTCGTTCTTCCTGCCTGAAGCGCCCGCTTTTGGGGCGACCGTGGACCTTAATATCCCCGCTGAGGCGTTCGAGGATGTGTATGGCAACACGAACGAGGAGTTATTGATTGAGGATAATTACCTCCACAGCTACGGCTACACGTTGGATGATATCACAGGTACCTGGCAAATTAATGGTAATAGCGGATTTTATGGAAGTGCGTTTCCTACTGAAACGGTTGTGATTACCGAAGACCCCGATTCAGAGGATGAGTTTGGCGTGATCATTACGGGATTCGGTAAGATCTTCACCGGGGTTGATGTTACTCCGATATCTGCCATTTTTGACCCTGTTTTCGGGACGCTAACCATTCCGCATTTTCAACTTCTGGCTGAAGATGTAATGATTGAAGTAGAAGAGGGTGTCGAAGTCCCGCTTGACGTCTATTTTGTTACCTACAACGAAGAGCCCGTTGTGTTCGCGGTTCCCTCACCGGGCATTATCACGGCAGCCAGTGATTTTTGGGGGTATGGTGTAGCAGATGGTGATGAGTTCCTTGGTTATTTAGATTTATATCGAAAAGGAAGCACCTGGGAGCGCGTATCCATGGAAACCGTTATCGATGAGGAGGATGAGGAGCCAACCCCGAGTTCGGTGGCAATCGATAATGTTCCATTGCTGAAAACGGTGAATAAACTACGCAGGTAACGTTCGGCGTTTAGATAAGCTGAACGTCTGTTTCAATGAACGAAAAGGAGGAGGCACGCGAAAAGAAGCGGCGCCCCCTCCTTTTCGTGTTATATTTGCGGGAATAAAGATTTTATGTTACTTTTGTTTGCTTGGAACGGCTGTGTTTTGCCCCTTTCGCGTTGGAAATCCCGCATGGGAGTCGTTTACGTGCGAAGGGATAATTCCAACGCGTTCATGTTAACGGATCATTGAATCATATGAAACAGGTACTATTAAGTTTTCTTTTCATCTGTGCTGTTATGGGCTCAACGGCACAGGATATTACCACCACGTGGCCTTACCTATACTCCGACTTTAAGGATGGAACGGTCTACTTCACCAGCAAGACAACGCTGGCCGCTCCTTTGAACGTGCACTTGCTGAAAAGCTCGCTACATTACCTGGATAACGAACAGGTGAAAGAGGTGACCACCTCTGATATTGCAATGGTAATCATCGGCGAGGATAACTACTATGCCCGCGACAATCAGCTTATGCGCGTTATAAGCGGGGACAGCACGGGTTTCGTGGCGGAATTGGTGCTGGCCGATATTGACGCCTTGACACAAAGCGGGGGTGCCTACGGCTCTTCATCTAACGTGCAGGCCACCCGCAAGCTCTCCTCTTTAGAGGTGGGCGGAATCCACGTGACCAACCATATGGAGTTGAAAAACAATAAAGACAACGGGACCCTACTCCCGGTGAAAACCACCTATTACATCGTAACGACCAAAGCGGTATACCACGCTACCCGGAGAGGGATGGAGTCGCTGTTACCCGACCATGCGAAAAGTGATCTAAGGCGTTATGTTAAACAGCATAACGTGAAGTGGAATCGCCCGGAGACATACCACCTACTACTTGACTTTTTAAAAGAGTTACCTGACGAATGAAAAAAATCTACTGGTTGCTTGTTTTTGTTGCATGCGTCGCTTGTACAAACGAGGAGATAATACAAAAGGAGGAGAACACGCCCGAGAAGGTGGAGACCATGATAGCCCAAGAGTACGAAAAGGGATTCGTGCGCTTAATGGTCACGGATGACCTGTCGACAAAAATGGAGGCGGCCGCGTTTGCCGGTAAATCGCGGACAAAGGCGATGGCGGCCGATCATGTAATTGACCGTGTTAAGGTGCGGTCAGTTAAACGTACCTTTCCATACTCCGGACGTTTCGAGGAGCGTTCACGTAAAGCGGGATTACATCTTTGGTACGATGTGGAGTTCGATTCGAAAGTGCCGTTGGAAGAGGTCCGTACCCACCTGTCGGCTATACGGGGGGTAAGGGATGTAGAGTATCGTCCCAAGGCGGTGCGGTACGATAGTGGTGGTGTTATCGAGGTGGTTCAGCAAATAGCTCAGTGCGCGGCCCAACCTGCTGCCTCGATGCCCTTTGATGACCCGCGGCTCCCCAGCCAGTGGCACTTTCATAACGATGGTTCCCTGGGGAGTAAGTTTCTTCCTGGTGCCGATATCAACCTGTTTAACGCGTGGAGTTATACCACGGGCACCCCGGACGTGATTGTCGCGATCGTGGATGGCGGGATTGATTACACCCACGAAGACCTCGCGGCAAACATGTGGGTAAACCTAGCGGAAAAGAACGGCACCTCTAACGTGGACGATGATAGGAATGGATATAAGGATGATATTCATGGGTATAACTTCGTGGCCGATATCGGGAAGTTGGTCCCGCACAATCATGGCACGCACGTGGCTGGCGTCGTTGCCGCTGTAACGAATAACGGGAAGGGTGTTGCCGGTATCGCGGGTGGTAATGGACAGGCCAATAGCGGTGTTCGTCTGATGTCTTGCCAGATCTTCGTGGATGAGGATGATCCGTACTCAAGTAATGCCGGGCGACACGGGGCTGCTGCTATCAAATACGCGGCAGATAATGGTGCCGTTATCTGCCAGAATAGTTGGGGATACCCTACGCTTACGAAAATTCCTGCTTCCGACAAGGCGGCGATTGACTACTTTATCGCCAACGCGGGTATCGATGTGACCGGCAAACAGACCGGTCCCATGCGCGGCGGTATCGTGATATTCGCGGCAGGGAACGAAGACCGCGCCGAGGCGGCACCAGCTAACTACGAAAAGGTGGTGGCGGTATCTTCTATAGCACCGGATTACAAGAGAGCGTACTATTCCAACTACGGGGATTGGGTAGACCTGGCGGCACCGGGAGGGGATGTCAAGAGCTTCGGAAGCAGTGGAACCGTGTTAAGCACCGTAGTAAACGGGTATGGTTACATGCAGGGTACATCCATGGCATGCCCGCATGTGTCGGGCGTGGCTGCCCTTGTGCTCTCTTATCATAAAGGCAGTGGTTATACCCCGGATATGCTGCGTAGCAGGCTGGAAAACGGGAAAGTGAATATTGACGGCTATAACTCGAGCTATAGAGGGAAGCTAGGGGGGTTGGTGAATGCCCAAGCGGCCCTGGCTACCGGCAGCATGCATGCGCCTAATAGCATTAAAACGTTGAATAGTAGCGTACAGTCGAATATAGTAACGCTCAGCTGGAGCGTGCCAAGTGACCCTGACGATGGGAAACCTTCTGGTTTTAACGTCTACTTCCGTAAAACCCCGTTGACAGGCATCAACGTGAAAAATCCCCCAGCGGATGTGGAGATTCGTAGCTTTCCTGTAGGTAACTTTAAACCGGGAGATGAGTTTGAAGTACAGGTCGAAGGACTTGAATTCGAAACACGTTACTATTTCGCGGTGGCCGCGTTTGATTTTTCCGGGAACTTCTCGGCCCTTTCACCTCAAGTTACCCATACCACTTTATCGAATCTCTCCCCAAGTATCACCGTGTTGGATAGCACGAACGCGGAGGTGAGGGCTCATCAGACCGTGGTGCTTCGGTTTACCGGTAGCGATCCGGATAACCACGCGATCTGGTGGAGCATGGATCCCCTCATAGAGGGTGTCTCTTTAGTTGATATGGGGAGCGGGCAGGTTCAGTTGACCATTATCGGTAAGCAGGTACCCCCGGGAAAATACAGCCTGGAGCTGCTCCTGGAGGACGAGTATGGTGCCTCCGCCAAGGAGGTGATCCGTTTCGAAGTCTTCGAGAACCAGCCTCCCGCGATCGTTAACAGCTTGACCGATCTACCGATTGAAGGGTTAAGCAAGGAGATCACTTTCTCGATTCCCGAATATTTTATGGATCCTGATGATGAGCCGCTTAGGTTTACCGTTGCCAACTCCGCGCCACACGTTGTGAATGTGAATGAAAACGGAGGGCAACTTTACATCGTTTCCCTCGCTTACGGCCTCGCGCGAGTAACCGTGACCGCTACGGATGCGATGGGCTTGTCTGTTTCGCAACCATTTAGCGTTCTTGTCCGAGATGGGTCGCAAGAGATAGATATATACCCCAACCCGGTAAAAGACGTTGTATGGATAAGGACGGCGGAAGAACAAAATTCGGTTGTCGCCATCTATAATAGTGCAGGGATAAAGGTTTTTGAAAATGAAGGGAGCATATCACCCTTTGCCCCGCTGAAGGTTGATATGTCCTCCTTTAGCGCCGGGGTGTATAGCGTGACCGTCTCTTACTCCGGGAAGAACATATACAAGCAGATCGTGAAATTATGAGAAAAAGTTGTCTCGTTAGCCTGATACTCTTGCTCTTCGTCCTCTCTGACGCGTATAGCCAGAGTGTCTCCTTTTTAAACAGTCCCGTGGACGCTCGCCTAGCGGCACTAGGGAATACGGGGTATCTTCTCACGTCGCCTTTCGCATCGCAACACAACAGCGCGACCATTATGCTGGGGAATGAACCTTCCTTGGGGATAGGTGCTTCTCTTCTGATGTGGCAACCGCGATCATCGGATGCCACGGTCATTAACGCCGGGGGGTATAAGAGATTCAACAAGTGGGGGATAGCGGCCGGTTTTCGATCCAATAAATTCAGCGAGATTATTAAGACGGATGACCACGGGACGCCCCGTGGTAGCTTCGTGCCATCTGAATTCGACCTCTCCTTGGGGGTGGCTTTTAGCGTGAACGATCATATTTCGTTGGGGATGTCGCTTCGACACCTCTCTTCGAAGATGGATGACGATGCTACCACCTCTGCCATCGCGTCGGATGTTTCGCTTCTTTACCACCGGGATGACTTACGATTGGGATTAGGGGTTTCCAATATCGGTTCGAAAGTTGATTACGGACACGAAAAGTACCCGTTGCCTACCCGGGTAAAGTCGGGAGTTGCCTATCAGTTGATGGACAAACAGCGACATGCCCTTTTGGCGACGGCAGATCTTTTTTATCAAATAACGCCGGGCTACAGCGGGTTGGCAAGTGGAGTGGGGGCAGAATATAGTTACAACAACATGCTCTCTTTAAGGGCAGGCTATCACTTCGAGGGTAAGGATGTAGGGCCTTCATATGCGACCGTGGGTGGCGGGTTGCAGTTTGCTGGGGTTTCGTTAGACCTGGCTTACATAATCGCGGGGAGTGATAACCCGATGAGGCAGACCCTGATGTTTTCCTTGAAATGGTCACATTAGGTAGATCCGCCAAATGAAAAATATTCCCATTAAATGACCCTAGGAATAAAAAAAATCTGTACATTTGCAGGCCGAAAATGACTCCGTAGCTCAGTTGGTAGAGCAATTGACTCTTAATCAATGGGTCGAGGGTTCGAGTCCCTCCGGGGTCACCCGATTCACAAAGACCCGCAAGGCAATGACATGAACCCCGAAAGTTTTTATCTAACTTTCGGGGTTTATATCACAACCCTGCAGCTCTTTGTTCTTTTCTCCCCCATGATCTTGCCATAGAGACTTCACTACCTTTAATTTTCTACTGTAACAACCGTTACTGAGGCGGGGATCGTTCCCGAGCGTAGAAAACTCAATGGGTAATAAGTTCAATCTTCCTATCTTGTTATTTTTAAATATAGTTATTGTCAAGGTAAATTGAATATATTATCAATAATATTCAATTATGTTTTCATATTATTGAATGTTGTGTTATCTTTGTGGTGTATTTATCCAATAATTTAAATCGAAATAATATGCTACCTACATCTTGTCCGAGTTGTCAAGCACGACTCAAGGTTACCGCCCTGAAATGTGGGAATTGTCAAACCGAGGTTACCGGCCTATATGAGCTGCCGGCACTACTTCGTCTTTCGGAAGAGGAGCTGCGGTTCATTACCCGTTTCGTGAAAAATAGCGGTAGCCTAAAGAACATGTCGGCGGAACTTAAGCTAAGTTATCCCACCGTGCGGAATTTGTTAAATGAAATCATTCAAAAAATGGAGGATTATGAAGATGAAAAGTAACGGTTGGAATCTGATCTGGAACCCATTTACACGCGTTGCCGGCTGGCAAGCGTTTTGGGTAGGAATAGTTATCGTTGTTGTCTCTGCCCTGTTGGCCGGCTACGGCAACCTGCTCTTCGATGGGGCAATCGATGCCCATTTCGGCGACAAAGTGGGAATTGATATGTCACTCCTGGTGACGGGGATAAGCCTGTTTTCGGTGGTACTCGCGATGTACGTGGCCGCGTTGATTATCTCAAAAAGCGTTCGTTTCATTGATATCCTGGGGACGATGACCCTCGCACGTGCACCGTTCCTCCTGCTGGCGATCATCTCACCGTTTGTCTCCTTTCCCGCCGTGGATCAACTGCTTCAAAACCCGATGGTCATCTTAAACTATCCTTTGTTCCTGTTGTTCGGGATAATCTCATTACCGATCATTATCTGGTATATTGCCCTGATGTACAACGGCTTTAAGGTGTCAACGGGAGCCAAGGGAACGAAGTTGGTACTAGGCTTTATCGTGGCCCTACTGGCAGCCGAGGTGGTATCGAAGGTATGTATCCATTTTCTCCCGCTTTAAACATCAAAGGCTCTAAACTCTGAAATAATAATTAAATGAAACGACTGTTCATCCTTCCGCTACTCCTTCTTTCTTCACTTGCTGCATTATCCCAGGATGTTACTGGGAAATGGAGTGGTGTGCTTAATGTTCAAGGCACACGACTCAGGATCGTTTTTAACATCGAGAAAAAAGGCGAAACGTACCTGTCCACGCTGGATAGCCCCGATCAGAACGTGGAGGGTATCCCGTGCAACGAAACGAGCTTCCTGGGAAACACTTTGAAAATAGGGGTGAACTCCATTGGTGCTCGCTATGAGGGTACGCTCGAAAACGATAGCATCAAGGGTACTTTCGCCCAAATGGGTGCATCATTCCCGCTGATTCTCGCTAAAACCGAACCGGAAATCATGCCGCTTCATCGCCCCCAAGAACCTAAGCCCCCGTTCCCTTACTATACAGAGGAGGTGACGTTCACAAACAAAAGGGATGGAGTCACGCTCGCCGGAACCTTGACCCTGCCGGATAAAAAGGGAAAATATCCCGTCGTGGTACTAATCTCAGGGAGCGGTCAGCAGGATCGCGACGAAGAGATCAAGGGACATAAACCTTTCCTCGTGATTGCCGACCACCTGGCCCGAAACGGGATTGGCGTGCTTCGTTACGACGATCGAGGTACGGCACACTCCACGGGTGACTTCAGCAAGGCTACTACGCTCGATTTATCCTACGATGCGGAAGCTGCCCTCGAGTACCTGATGGGTAGGAACGAGGTGAACAAGGGGAAAATCGGGTTAATGGGACATAGTGAAGGTGGGATAATCGCCCCGATGGTGGCTTCTCGTAACAAGAACGTGGCGTTTATCATCTTGCTTGCCGGGACGGGTGTGCGTGGCGATAAGCTACTGCTGATGCAGCAGAAAGCGCTGGCAATAGCCTCGGGTATTCCCGAGGAGGCCATTTTGGAGAATGAAAAGTTGAACGCTCCCCTGTTTCACGAAATCGTGAACTCCACGGATACGGTTAACCTGCGGGCCAACTTGATGCGAACATTACACTCTGCGTTGAACGAAAACGATGAGTTGAAGAAAAACTTGACCCCTGAACAGTTGAGCGAGATGGTGAAAGAGACGGTCAACAGGGTGATGTCGCCATGGGCTCACTTTTTCATAAAACATGACCCGTACCCGGTGCTGAAAAAAGTGAAATGTCCCACGCTGGCACTAAATGGCACGAACGATTTGCAAGTGCCTGCCAAGCAGAATCTAGCCGCTATCCGCCAAGCATTTACAGAAAGCGGAAATAAAAAGCTGACCGTCATCGAGCTAGAAGGGCTAAACCACCTGTTTCAAGAGAGTGAAACCGGATTGCCCAACGAATATGGCGTGATCGAGGAGACCTTTTCACCCAAGGCGTTGGACGCGATCATGCGGTTCATCTGTGCACTATAAAAAACGTGCCGATAAAAACAGTTTTATCGGCACGTGATGTTTATAAGACCCTGTACGCGGTGAAACCGCTGGGGGATTAGATCCACTTCATGTAGGCGAAGTCGTTGCGGTGCGGCAGACCGGGGTGCTTCGGGAATACCCGTAGCCCGTACTGGTGCGTGCCGGGGTCGTTCAGGCTTTGAGCGGTCTCGAAGTAAAGTCGGGAACCCTCGGTCTTGACCAGGTCGAACTCGAATGCTTCGATGAACTGGGGACCCTTGTGAAGGTTGTCGTGATCGATAACGACGACCTCCACGCCAATATCGCAGGGGAGGTTCTTCTTGTCGATGACCACCCGGCCATACACCTCTTCGGGATCGTTATTGACCTTCATCTTCACGTTGGGGTTGAACTCTACTTTCACCACCTCCAGGGTATCCCACTGAGAGGCAGTTGCTTCCTTCCACTTGACGATCTCCCTGGCCTTCGCGTAGTTGTTGGCCTGAATGCGCTTGGAGCGCTCCGCCAGCTTGTTGTAGAAGCGGTCGAAGTAGTCGTCCATCATCCGCTTGGTGTTGAAGCGGGGGGCTATCTCGGCCATCGACTTCTTGATGTATTGCACCCATTCGTGCGAGAAGCCGTTGCTGTTGTGGGCGTAATAGAGCGGGATAATCTCGTTCTCGAGCATCGAGTAGATGGTGGTGGCGTCCAGCTCGTCCTGATAGGCTTGGTTGTCGTAGGTTCGCTTGTCGGTAAGCGCCCACCCTGCGCCCTCAACGTACCCCTCGTACCACCAACCGTCGAGTACCGAGAAGTTGAGCACGCCGTTCATCTGTGCCTTCTCACCGGAGGTGCCCGAAGCTTCCTGGGCCCGGGTAGGGGTGTTGAGCCAGATATCCACGCCGGAGATCAGCCGCTTGGCCAGCCGCATGTCGTAATTCTCGAGGAAGATGATCTTTCCAAGGAACTCGGGACGACGCGATATCTCCACGATCTGCTTGATAAGCCCTTGACCACCTCCATCGGCCGGGTGCGCCTTGCCGGCGAAGATAAACCGAACCGGGTACTTGGGGTTGTTCACGATGCGGGAGAGCCTGTCGAGGTCGGTGAAGAGGAGGTGCGCCCGCTTGTAGGTGGCGAATCGGCGAGAGAAGCCGATAAGCAGGGCGTTGGTGTGTAAGTCCTCCAGCATGGTCATGATGCGGGAAGGGTCGGCCTGGTTCTTGAGCCATCCCTCCTTGAACTCCTCGTGGATGTAGTCGATGAGCATCTTCTTCAAATGGCAGCGCAGCTCCCATATCTCGTTGTCGCTCACGTCGTAAATCTTTTGCCAGCGCTCCATGTTGGACTGATCCTGGAAGAACTCGTCACCGAAGTGCCTCCGGTATAGGGCCTTTACCTGCGAGGTGGCCCAGCTGGGAAGGTGAACCCCGTTGGTCACGTAGCTCACGTGTGACTCCTCCGGGAAATATCCTTTCCATACCGGTTGGAACATCTGTTGCGACACGGTGCCGTGCAGCTCGCTCACGCCGTTGGCCTCCTGCGCCGTGTTGAGCGCGAAGACGCTCATGGAGAACTTCTCGTCGCTGCCGGGGTTGGCACGCCCCATGTCCATAAAGCGGGACCAGGGGATACCGATCCTCTCGACGATGGGAGCCAGATACTTTTGAATGAGGTGCTCGTCGAAGTAGTCGTGTCCCGCGGGTACCGGCGTGTGGACCGTGTATAGCGAGGAGGCGCGTACCACTTCCAAGGCCTCGTTAAACGATAGCCCCTCCTCCTTCACGTAATCGCGTAACCGCTGTACGCTAATAAATGCAGCGTGTCCCTCGTTCATGTGGTATACCTCTTTCTTGATGCCCAGCTTCTTCAAGAGGAGCATGCCGCCTATCCCCAGGAGGTACTCCTGCTTCATGCGGTTCTCCCAGTCGCCCCCGTACAGTTGGTGGGTGATGGAGCGGTCGAACTCGCTGTTCTGTTCCAGGTCGGTATCCATCAGGTAGAGATCCACGCGGCCCACGCCCACCTTCCAGACGTTGGAGTAAACGGTGCGGTCATGGAACGGCACCTCCAGGATCATCGGCGAACCATCGGGGTTCATCACCTGGGTAATGGGGAGGCTACCGAAGTTCTGCGCCTCGTAATTGGCGATCTGCTGTCCATCTACCGACAGGCTCTGCGTGAAGTAACCGTAGCGGTACAGGAACCCCACGGCCGTCATGTCCACCCGGCTGTCACTCGCCTCCTTCAGGTAGTCGCCAGCTAGCACGCCAAGGCCCCCCGAGTAGATCTTAAGCACGTGCGAGAGGCCGTACTCCATGCTGAAATAGGCCACGCTGGGGCGATTGGCATCGTAGGGCTGGTTCATGTAGCGCTTGAAGGTGTCGTAAACGCGGTTAAGGCGTTGCATCAAATCTTTGTCCTGTATCGCTTTTTCGGTGATGTCTGATTGCAGGTTCTGCATCATCACGACCGGGTTTTTCTCACTTTTCTCCCACTCTTTCAGATCGATATCCTCGAAGATGGCCCTTGCCTCTTCGTTCCATACCCACCATAAGTTGTGGCTGATCTCCTGTAGCGGCTCCAGCTCGGGCGGGAGTACTGCATGCACATGAATGTCTCTCCAAATGGGATTGTTCGAATAACTTGATTTAATAATCATAAATCTTCGGTTTTTATCAGTTAATTATGTATTCGTTTGATTATTTTGCTCCTTAGTCATCCGTGGTCTCTTTGTAGCTATCAGCTTCCGTTGATTCCTTTTGACTTAGGGATTTTCCGTTGTCCTCGCGGTTTTGGCTACCTATGTTTGGTTCCATTATGTTCCGCTACTTTTCCGTTGTACGGCTTGGGTTGCGGCGTAAAATAGCCTCTTCCTTGATAACCTAATGGATTTCGTGCGACAAAGATAATAATTTTATCGCACATTTCCCGTATATGGCCTCGATAATCGGAGGAACGAGTTATGCAATGCTTTGCGGTAAGCCTCTTGATAATGAGCGATGAAGTGGGCCCAGTCCGCCTGGTCGGATAGTTTGGCGGCTTTGCGTTTTATCGTGGTTACCTGTGTTGCGCTTTTTAACGAGAAGTCGCGGATAACCGACGCGATTGCCTCCACCGCCTCCGCGTAATTTTCATCGTTCCGGTGAATGATCTCCACCCCGTTATGGAACGGGGACTTCCCTTTGTCTTGCTGCTCTGCCCAAACACCAAAACCCGAAAGGGAGGTGGTGATGGTGGGGATGGAGAAAGCGACGCTCTCATGAGGGGTGTAACCCCACGGTTCGTAATAGGAGGGGAAGAGCGACAGGTCGAAGCCAATCAACAGGTCGTAATAGGGGAGGTTGAATATGCCATCATCGCCGTTCAGGTAGGAGGGGACGAAGAGGATCTTCACCCGGCTGCCGGGGGCGTAGCTGAACCCTTGACGCTGGATATGCTTTGTCACGGCGTCATTCCACGGCTCCACCAGCTCGTGCGTGGTAAAAGAGAAAGCGGTTTCTGCTCTTGGCCTTGTCTCCTTGTCCGATGGGGCAATCGCCTCGGCGATTACTTCCGTCCCCGCGACAGTTTTCTCCCCGGAAATGGTTGTTTGGCCGGAAGCGATTTCTACTCCCTCCGCGAGGGCTTTCTGAAGCGCCTCCCGCGGCCCTTTTATCCAGGCCGGCACCATGATAAAGGCGATCACCTCTCTCTCAATTCCCTTCATGGACTGCAAACGCTTCATGGAGTCGATGAACAGGTCGATGCCCTTGTTCTTGTACTCGTACCGCCCGCTGGTGCCCACCAGCAACGCGTCGCGATCAACCGGATGACCCAATGCTTTTTCCGCCACGTTGAGCAGGGTGTGTCGTGCCCTCGCGCGGGCCTCGTCGTATGCCTTGCCGGTGGGGATGAACCCCTTTTCAAAACCGTTCGGGGTCACCACGTCGGGCTGCCGCCCAAGGAACTGGACGCACTCCCTGGCGGTGATGTCGCTCACCGTGGTGAGGCAATCGACGTTCAGCGCGGCCTTCTTCTCGATGGAGTGCTTGGCCACCATGTTGAGCGTGCTCGCCATCTGGTCGCCATCGTACGCTTCCAGATGGGTGTAAAGGGGCAGGTTGTTGCCGGCGATGGAGCGCCCCATGGAGGTAGCGTGCGTGGTGAAGATGGTGGCTACCTTGGGCACGTGTTTCTTGATGTAGAGCGCACCGGCACCCGTCATCCACTCGTTGAAGTGGGCGATCACGTTCTCCGTCTCCAGGTGATGGAAGCGGTAGAAGCTCTCGATGATCATCCCCGCGGTGTAGGCGAAGACAGTCGACTCGTGGTAGTCGCCGTAGGCCGAGAGGGAGTCCACCCCGAAATCGGTCCACATCTGGGCGTAGATGTTGTTCTTCCACTGAAGGAACGGTTCAAACTGTACGAGGAGGACTACCGGGTTCCCCGGCACGTCCCAACGGCCGGCGCGTACTTTGAGGCCGCGGTTAACCCGCGCATGCTCCCGCCAAGACTTGTACAGGTCGGGCTCCTCGATGAACCAGGGATTCTTGTCACCCTGCAGGTCGGGACCGATAAACAGGACGCGGTCCTTGTAGAGCTGTTGTAGCGTGTTGGCACGCGTGGATAGCACGGTGTAAATGCCGCCCACCTTGTTGCATACCTCCCAGCTGGTTTCGAACAGGTAATCGGGGGTGAGTTTAGCTTCTATTTGCATATGATTCTTCTTTCTCTTTTCCAAGGGGACAAAGATAATAAAAATAAATTACCTTTGCAGTTTCATGGCAATGCTTGAACCGATAGAGATTAGCCAGTTGCAGCAGCGGGTGGAGAAACACC
>JGI24711J26586_10000789_pt1 | contig 24807 bp, 20 predicted proteins | sample BioPla3DNA1_FD_26586 | JGI IMG/M metagenome (IMG submission 26586)
TTTGTCTCTATAATATTGTGGTTGCCATCATAATACTGTAACTCACCCTCTTCATCAATCTCTATCACAAGTGTTTCTGTTCCCGTAACAATAGCAACAGAATTGTCTTTAAAGATTATATCCTGCAAATCAAATGAAGGAGCCCCATCGAAAGCATTCTTGACTTCTCCTTTAATCCTACTAACCACCGCTCCGCCAGTAGCTAAATTCACACCAANAAACGCTATTATCACACCGGCAGCAACAGTAATAGGAATCCATTTCCTCTTAAATATTTCCTTTCGGAATATTATCAATGCCAAGATGCCAGAAAATATCACTCCTACAATTCCTGCACTGGATCTGCTGCCAATAAGACTAATCAGCAGGATTATCATTAATAGCCCAGCAGCAATTTTCATATAAATCTTCTTGAAGACTAGAAAAGCCACAAAAGCTATAGGTAAAAGTAATGCTACATAGCTTCCGACATAGTTGGGATTACTGAATGTGGAATACACATTGGATTCTGCGAATGTAAACTCCAACCCCTCTCTGGATGCTTTGAATTCTTTGGGCAGAATAGCAAGTTTTCCGAGGTCTGTCCTGAAAATATCCATGTCGAAAAATTGGAATGTGCCTATAAGGGCTATAATAGCCGCAGATATAAGAAGTACACCTAGTAGAAATTTAATCTGGGATTCGTCCTTTACGAGGTTAAAGGTAATCACCATAAGTATCAGGTAGCACAAAAGGACCCACATTCCTTCATAGCGCGCAACAAAACCATTTAAGGCAACTTCCTTATGTTCAGAGGTAACTGTAGATATGATTATTAACAATGCATAAGCAGCGGCCGGTATGTATAGAAAGCTTTTATTAAACTTAAAGCCTTTTACAAGTGAGTAAACCAGGAAAAAAACTATAGCTGCAACAGTAAAAATAATAACCCACTTGCTTTTATAATAGCTGAAGAAATCGGCGTAATAATCATCACCATACCAATTGTTTTTCACTAATTCACTAAGCCAGTCTATTTTCATAAAAACTATCAGCTGTACTACTGAAATAGCCAAGGCTATGGGTAGAAGGACAACTTTGCTTGTCTTCTCGGTATATAGTCGTCTGCTTTTGCTAGACATTTCTTAACCTCTTTTACTGTAAAATGATTCGTAATTTTGTATTCATCTTAACACATTATGAGAGTTGANTAAAGTTAGAGATGTTTAAATTTGTGTNACAAGTACTATAAGGATGGCTAAAGATAATTTCATTTCTCGTTTTTTGAAATTTGGGTTAACCATGCACCACATTCACTTAAAGCTAAGCCTCTTGAGGCTAATTAAATAATAATTATCTTGCGTCCTATTAATTATCGTTAGTAAGTCACGGAGACTGTGACTTTGTCTCATGGTTCCGGATCTTCTCCTCCAACTCTGCCTTTAGCAGAGCCACTTCCTGAACCATCCGCTTCGTCCTGATTGCTTGTCTTGATATAGCTACCGTTAGTGCAAAAACCATAAGAAGAAGTAAAAATATGATACACAGGAACAGTGCATTTGAGGCTACCTCAACCTCAATGAGCCTTGCCACGGCGTACACTGTTTGGGGGAAAACAGACATGATTATGAAGCTCACGCTGGTGAGAATCCAGATAAGAGCATATTTTAATTCCAGTTTTTTTATTCTCACCATGTTAATGATAAATATAAAGAACAGGACAGAGCCAATTATCAGAACCGTTCTCAAAGTACTGCTTATATTCATCTTCTCTTACCTCGCCTTTCTTGAGATGGATGCAATCATAATAGCCAAGGTTACCTTTATCATATAATAAATGCCCTTTAGGTTTGTTATGGAGGATTTTCCGCCCTCCCTGGCCCTCATAATAACAGGCATTTCGCTTACCTTAAGCTTATTTCTAAGAACAGTCACTACGGTTTCAGGCTCGGGATAATCCTTAGGATAATCCTGAGCAAACAGGCGTATAACCTCCTTTCCGCAGGCCCTGAAGCCTGAGGTTGGATCGGTTATGCGTTTTCCTGTCAAAAACCAGATAAGCCAGGAAAAATATCGGATTCCCACACGCCTTATTCTTGAGGATTGAAAGCCCTCATTTTCTATAAAGCGTGATCCTATACAAAGATGGTTTCCCTGCTCAATGCGCTCTATCAGATAAGGTATAAACTGAGGATCATGCTGACCATCCCCGTCAATTTGAATAGCGATATCATATTTATGATAAAAAGCATAACGATACCCTGTCTGAACGGCCCCGCCTATCCCCAGATTAACAGGCAGGGTTACCACCTTTACACCATGCTCCCTGCATACGGCAAGGGTGTTATCCTTTGAGCAATCGTTTATAATCAGCACATCTATTGTGTAATCAGCGTTTTTTGCAACCTCATCCAGCTCCTCAAAAAGTCTCGGGAGATTTTCTGCCTCGTTGTATGCTGGAATAATGATTAATGCCTTCATGCCCTTAATTGTACCTTTCTTTTGATAGTGAGCCTTTCTCATGTTTCATGGCACAGGAGAAACATCTCCCTGTATTCCCTTTTTTGTTCCTATGGCTTTTATTATGGAGCTTATCAAATATGCTGCACCCACAATTATGAAGAACATTATTAAATAAGCAAACCTCGGGTCTGGTACAAACATAAGTTGAAGCCCTAATATGGTAAGACCGTAAAAATAGAACCAGAAGGATTTCATGCCCTTAATAGCATGAAGAATAACGCCCAGTATGCCGGGTATGAGTACCGAGAAATGTATTACTATCGATGGTGTCTGTGAGTTCATCAACAATCTGCTCAGATAGGGCTGATTAAATATATACTCTGTTTTTCCTAGTGTATACCACTTTATATACAAAACAGGATCTGTTTTAAGTCCTTCAATAAGTCTTTGTATACCGTGGGCCATCTGTAAATCATTACTGTTTTTGATTTCTTCACTTACATCCAAAAAATACTCCTGGAAATAGGGGTATGTTCCTGCCAGAAAGGGATTCCCCGTACCCTTAGCGGTTAGTGTGAATTCGCCTAAGACTGCAACATTTCTTATCCACCAGGGAGCCATAACTATAATCAGGCCAATCAATTGAAACACAAACATCGAGGCCAGTGCTCCAAGGTAGGGCCTTCTGTTATTAGTCCTCTGGCGCTTATCAGAATATCTACGATTAAAGTATGATTGTGCCAGGGCATGTTCCTCAAAGGCTTTTTTACTGGTTCTTGAGGATAATATACAAAAGATAAACGGGAAGATGAAAAGGGGCAAAAGTGCCGGCCTTACCAGAACATGAACGCCGAAGGCTATTCCGGTTATTAAGTTTATCAGCTTGTTGCCCGATTCAAAGGCAAATAGCATCAGATAAAAATACAAGAGCATTGTAAAAAGGGCCATGGTCTCTGTTAACAGCATAACAGGCGACATAGCATAGGTAGGATAGATCGCCATAAAGAATGCCGTCAATAGTGCGGCCAAGTCGGTTTTAAAAGCCTTTTTGACAATTAAAAAGCCCAACAGCACTGATACGGTACTCATGATAATCTGCAAAATCCTGACTACGGTAATCTGCAGGTATTTATCTCCTAACACTTTATAAACAGCTGCTAGGAAAAGTGGGTATCCGGGCGTTACACGGGCATTGGGTTCATTAGTCGATTTATCATAGGAATAGCGGTATATGCCTTCATCTACCATTCGGTGAGACATCTCCCAATAGTTTCTAGGATCATTGCTTAAACTCATATTGTTAATTTGCTTTGAAAAAACACGAAAACGAAGCCCTAATGCCAGAATTAGAATAAGGGCCAGAAAGATCAGTACTATTCTGTTAGATTTTTTTTGCTTCATAACAGCTCCTCCGAGCGAGACAGGGAAGGATTTTGTCTCTTAGTTGCAAGACAGGGGACGGTTCCGTGTCTTAGTTTTCGCTGTCTCATGTCTTACATAACTATATCATTTGAGTGCATCTGCGGCAAGATTATCAATCTCCTCTGAGCGAACCCTTAAAAGCAGCTCCTCACAGTCTTTACGAAAGCTTTCAGGTGTTGTAATATGCCGTTTTTCAGCTATGGAATCGGCCATATAGTAATTGCCCTTATTGCTGAAATGAGTAATGTCATGGTAAATGTTCAAATCCTCGGTCAGCTCAAATACATTCTGGAAATTGTAGACCTCCACATTAGGCAGCTCCGAAACTTTGTCAACAATATATGTCAGCGCATCCAGCTTTTTTTCCAGTACCCCCCTTTGATCTAAAAGCTTATACCACAGTATTCCCTTAGGGGCATATAATAGCTTAAACTGTGTATCCGGATACTTTTCTATTGTCTTTATAAGGGTATTGTCAATTGTGCTTTTAACAGTATCCAGGGGCAGATTGTTTATCTTATCATACAAATTTTTCTTTTCTGTATAAAGATCCTTATAATCCTGCCTGATAAGGTTTGCGTTAAAGCTTCGCCAGTTCCAGGTGTTAAGAGTCTCTGTATCGGTGACAAAATAATCAAAGGGGTTCACACCTGTCCTTCGCATCCTGAACTGCTTTAAAGCCAGATAGAAATTATTGTGGTTCACAATGTATTTCCAGTCGTTCAAGACACTTTTATCGTACATGTATTCAGGGAACTTTGTGTTGTTAAGGGAGTATATGGCGCCTTCCTCAATATCAACCGTCCGGTAATCAATGGCCCAGATAATAGTTTTAGCGTCCTTGTATTCCTTGACGACATCAAGAACGGCAATCTGTTCGGTAATATATGAGGCATTAATGGGAAGTCGAAGTGTTTTTGCACCAAGCTTCTGGCTCAGGTAGCTGTCCGAAAAGTTCTCTATCATAGACGTTCCTAGTACAGCAATATCATAGTCCTCATGCTTGGCCATTCCCGGTATCTGATAGCGCTCAATGGGAACATAAATCCTAGGATCTGGCTGGGTCCCTAAATACAGGTATGGATCAAATTTAAGCATCACAAAAGCTCCGGGCAAAAGGGCCAGAACAAGTACTATCAGGCCTTTTATTAAAAACAGGCCCAGCTCTTTTCCCTTATTTCGTTGTGGCTTTTTATTTGACATCGCTTTTACCTCTTTTTTGTGATGTTATTACGAATCAATCAGAATGCAAAGTATATAAAGGTCTGGGTTTCGGTCCAGGCAAGCCATATTACCAGCGACAAAGACAGAGAATATACCACCAATCTCATGGGTGTTGGCATTCTGTCCAAGGCCTTGGCGGGGCTTTTTACTCCCTGCAAAGCCTCTATCATGAACAGTAAAATGACAACACCTATGGCAGTGAAGAACTCCCAGTAGTCAAGGCCCAGTATGGTTCTGGTGCCGAGTAGTTTTCCTAAGTCAAAGGTATCAAAGCCCTGTAGAAATCTAGGCAGCATATAGAAGGCCTCTCCAACGCTTCGTGCCCTGAAAAACACCCAGGTAAAGCAAGTAAACACAAAGGTCAGGACTGTAGGGATAATCCCCAGAAAAGCTTTAAAGAACCTGACAAATACTGACTGATTCCTGCGCTCCTGACGCCGCTGCTCTATATATCCAGGCTTTCCTGCTCTTTTACCGATGCCTAAAATCTTCTCTATCACAATGGCAACACCATTTAAGGCCCCCCAAATTACAAAGGTCCAGCTGGCCCCGTGCCATAGTCCGCTTGCCAAGAAAATGATGAACAGGTTTAAGAGGGTCCTGAAATATCCTTTTCTGCTTCCGCCTAAAGGAAAGTACAGATAGTCTCTGAACCAGCTTGAGAGCGAGATATGCCAGCGTCTCCAAAACTCTGTAACGCTCTTTGAGAAGTATGGTCGGTCAAAGTTATGCATAAGCTCAAAGCCCATAATTCTAGCACTTCCCCTTGCAATATCCGAGTAGCCCGAAAAATCACAGTATATCTGGATTGCAAAGGCAACTGTGGCAATGATATAGTATACCCCGTCGTAGCCCGAGGGATTATTATATACCGTGTCAACTATTACTGCCAGCCTGTCGGCTATAACCACCTTCTTGAAAAAGCCGTAAACCATCAGCCTTAGGCCTGAACTGACTCTTTTCGCATCAAAGTCATGATAGGTCTTAAACTGATGCAAGAGGTTTGTGGATCTCTCAATAGGCCCGGCCACCAGTTGCGGGAAGAATGACACATACAGGGCCAAGTCAATAAAATCCCGCTCGGCAGGAAGATCGCCCCTATACACATCTATTGAGTAGCTCATGGTCTGGAATGTGTAGAAGGAGATCCCCACAGGCAGTATGATATCAAGTGCGGTGGGTTGATAGGAAATATCGAACCAGGCCAGAACTCCCCGTAAGCTTGAGTTGAAAAAGTTAAAATATTTAAAGAAGAACAGTACTCCAAGGGTTCCCACAATACTTATGGCCATCCACAGCTTTTTCTGGCCGGTTATGTCCACAGCTTTTCCCCCGGCTTTGTTTCCGGCTTTGTCAGTGATTCTGTCCCGGGCTTTGTCCATCTGTAGTGCCGCAATATAGTTTATTAAAGTGGAAAACAGCATTAAAAGCCCGTATTCAGGCTTGTACTGCATATAAAAAAAGTAGCTCGCTATTAACAGAAGAATATTTCTGATCCTCAAGGTGGGCATCAGAAAATACAAAATCGTTACTACTGGAAAAAACACCAGGAACTCTAAAGAATTAAATAGCATCTATTCACCTCAGCCGGTGTTGTCGGCCTTATTAGTTTTGTCAAGAGTTATTTGATTTTTTCATCGCCGTCTGTTTTTTTGTTCACGGTATCTATTATGGATTCCATTTGATTTCTTATGTGTTCTTCAGCAAGAACTGATGCTTTTTGGCTCTCGGCTTTGCGAAGAGCACTAAGTATCTCCTCATGCTCGTTTAACACATTCTCGGCGATAAGATTGTCCTTCATATATAATACTCTGAACCTGTAGACATGCTCCCTTAAAGAAGTGGCCACAGCTATTAATCTAGGATTTCCCGAAGCGGCGTAAATAATGTCATGGAATTCCACGTCTTTCCTTACCGCTCCATCGATATTGTTCTTTTCCACACAGTTTATAAAGCCTTTATGGGCCGCTTCAAGACTTTTTATCTGAACAGGCTGAATGCGCTTTGCGGCAAGATCAGTAGCCAGCTTGTCTAGCACGGTACGGACCTCAAGAACATCCATGATGTCCTTTATAGAAAGGTGTGAAACATGGGTTCCCTTTCTAGGTGTCATGGTTACCAGTCCCTCTGCCTCAAGCCTTCTTATGGCCTCTCTTACAGGCGTTCTTGATACTCCCATCTGTTCAGCTAAGGATACCTCCATAAGCCTTTCTCCCGGCTTGATTTCCCCTGTCACAATTGCCTTTCGTAAGGTTTCAAAAATGACATCCCTTAGAGGCTGATAACTATCCATTTTTAACTTTGGTACCTTTACCATTAATTCTACCCCCTGCTTATCGTCTTATTGTGGAAAACCTGTGTATATTCCTTTAATAGCTTTGATAATGCTATTTTTGCAGTTTTCTCATCAGGATAAATCCCGAATACGGTAGGTCCGCTGCCACTCATACGACTGCCTAAAGCTCCGTATTCCATCATCTTTTCCATGATTATGCTGATTTCTGGATGCCTTTTGATTGTCGCGCTTTCAAGTACATTTCGCATGCCTAAGGCAAGCTTCGGTATGTCCCTTTGTATTATCGCATTTACTAATGTATCTGTGTCGGGACGCTCTCCCGGTTGGTTTAGGTCAAAATTTTGATACACCCACTTTGTGGATACCGATATATCGGGCTTAACCAGTACAAGGTTTATTCCGTCGAAGTCCGGGAGACTGGTTAATTCATAGCCTATACCCTCTGACTTTTGGGTTCCACCTTTTAAAAAGAAGGCTACATCAGCTCCTAGACCCTTTGCAATCTCAAAAATCTGCCTTTCATCCAGACAATTATTAAAAAGTCTGTTTAATGCTATTAATACCCCGGCTGCATCGGTGCTTCCACCGCCTAATCCTGCAAGGACCGGAATTTTCTTTTCAATGTTGATACTGACGCCCTTATCTGTGTATGGCCACGGCTTTCGTGATGCTTCTATAAAAAAGTGTTCTGCAGCCTTCCAGGCGATATTTCGCTGGTCCTCAGGCACATCCTTGTGTGAACACTTCAGCGTAATACCGCTTTTTTGCTTTTCTACACTGACTATATCGTAAAGATCTATTGCCTGCATTATCATTTCAACCGAATGATAGCCATCGGGTCTTTTGTTCAGAACATCGATGGACAGATTGATTTTAGCAGGCATAAGCAGCGTAATATCCTTCATCTTACACCTATATCAAGACAGGGGACGGTTCTCTGTCCTATGACTATTTTTGTCTTAAGCGTTCGGACATTGATAGCCCCGAAGCTTGATGTTTCTGTGTTCTGTAGATATTCAACACTCGAGCATTACCTGTGATACTTGATGGTTATCTGTCCTGTCGCTATCCATGTCCAACATCTAACGTCCAATTTCCAGGCAAGACAGGTAACCATCCCCTACCTTGCCCCTCTTGTTGGAGTATATTATATACAAAAAACACAAAAAGAGCAATAAAAAGTGCCTGAACTCACCGTTTCAGACACGATATTTTTCGAAAAATACATTGTTTGGTTGCTTGGATTCTGTTCTCCTGTGCTGGACAGGGAGGCGTCCCCTGTCTTACATGATGAATATTTTCTTTCCCACATCCAGCTTTGATGTGGCGTCAATACTGTTGTCCAGTGCCAGTCTTGATATGGGAACTCGGTATTCCTTGGCAATACTCCACAAGGTATCCTCTGGCTGGGCAAAGTAGAGCACAATAGGAGCCTTTTTGTCCGATTCATCCTTGCTGACACTTATAGATTCGGTGCATATTATTTCCTCTATTTTGGCAATACGGACCCTTACAACCATGTATATGCATATCTCTATGGTATCATTGCCTGTAATATCAAAGCTTACATCCTCGATATTAAAGCTATTTTGCACAATCTGCCAGTTACCCTTAGACGGTAAGGCAAAGCTATGGGTGAAGGGCAGCTCGATAAACGCACCGTTGATATCCATCATAGTTGTCGAATATACAACATCAACACCGACTGTTCCCTGAATCATAATATTCTTTTCATCCAGCTTTGACGCGATATTTTGTTCCCTGGCACTTACCATCAATACCTCGGTTAAACGTCTGTCCGGATCGTCTATTCTAATCTTATGCCTAACTTCAATTGAGTCCCTCAGCTCTCTTTCGTCGGTAATAATGTTCAAAGGATTCTTTTTTAAATCCAGCCTGCATCCTATTGCATAAGCATCTTCGATTATTACCTGTTCCTCCTGTATCAGGTTTTGAACATCCACATCAACTTCCATGCTTATGGTCACCTGGGTGTTAAGACCGTCATTGTCCTCAGCAGTATCAATTTCCCAGTTTTTTATGGCGCATGCGGCCAGAATTTCACCACCTGCAATGGATTGAACCCCGGTCTCCATTTTAATGGGGAACTGCAGCACTACCGATTCTATAGCCTCTTCTATGGTATCGCTGCGATATAGTATGTATAATGTCCCCTTTGCCTCCAANAAAGGCTCCTCTTCTCCAAAACTCAGTTCTGTAGAGCCAATATTTACTCTGGAAAAAAGAATCTCCTTTACGGCAGGGCTTCCGTGGGGCAAGGATAAAACATTGGATACACGAGCGGTAATATTAGCATTGTCCGTTAATGCCACTGCATTTACCGGTGCATTTTTTACATAGACATTTTCTCCTAATATTTCTCTTCCTATTTCGAATGTTTTAATTTCGTAGAAGCGGCAGCTTAAAGAGCATACCGACCGAGCAACAATTTTTCTTCCATTAACAATGCTTACCTCAGTGTGCTGACAGTGTGCCTTTGCAAATAAACCGATTTCTGCATCAGTCTTGGGCTTTGTCACAGAAAATGACCACGAGAATTGGGTTACTATACTTTCAAGCCTCTGCTCCGAGGTGTCGGCACTATACATGATGCGGTATCTTATCTCTCCGCTTACCTCTATCATGCGCCCAGATCTTTCAATATTCGTGACAAAGCATTCGGCATCAGAGATAAGAATTTCTCTGATATCGGGCTTAATGTCAGGTACAATAATGCTGTTCTCTAGCATTTCCTCTGTTTCCCTTATTTCAATAGTCCTGTATGATTTTAAAGGCTTTTTCAACAGCTCCATCTGCATTTTAGGACCTCCCTTAATCATGGGTTATTCAGAAGGATGGTTCATATAATTTTATTACCATCCCCCAAGGCAAAACCCAAAGAATCCCCTTCTTCTTTTTAATGATATGCTGTCCTTGTCTAATGTATGACGGTACATTGTACGGTAGCACAAAAAAAACAGCCGTTTTACGGCTGTCTCTCTTTGTTTGTTCACAGATTAAAATCTAAAGTGCTACATTGTTAAAATCTTCAGAAAGAACTTTTACCTCAACTGTGTGGGTTAAAATGTCGGTGTAGCTGTATGATGCAACGCGAGCTGAATTAAATTCATTCTCAAAATACACTGTAAAAATGCTTGGATATGCATTTTCAATTATGCCTTCCTTTTCGTAGGTCTTTTTGCGGCTCTTGTTTGCTTTCAGCCTTATCCTCTTTCCGACGCAGCTCTCAAGTTCTTTTCGAATCTGCGATATTGAATTTCTATTCATACATCCTCCACCTCAAAACTCACTTGTTAAAATTATAGCACAATATGTCACAGCTTGTCAATGAGGGGCAAATATTATACCGATGTATTTACAGAATTGTCAAGACCAAAAAATGTATATATATCTTTCAACATGTTTTAATACCCGGGCAAACACAAGAAAACCAGCGCTTCTGTGATATCATGCCTTTTTTCAGTATTTTTTGTTTAACACAAGGGGACGTGCGCAGAAGGGGACGGTTCTGCTTTGCTTGTGTTGTTATTCGAAAACAGGGCGCAGGATCACGGCTCCTAATGGTGGTATTCTAAGCTCTATGGAATAGGGCTTTTCGTGTATAGGAATTTCCCGGGCAATAATAGGTTCCTTGTTGATTACATTGCTTCCTCCATATTCCTCGGAATCAGAATTAAATACCTCAACATAGGTTCCCGATAGCGGTGCTCCCATTCGATAGCCCTCATGCACATTAGGTGTGAAATTAAAGACAAAAATCAGCATGTCATGCCAATCCTTCCCCTTACGGATGAAGGATATAATTGAGTTGTCCACATCATTGCAGTCAATAAGCTCAAAGCCCTCGCTTGTTGTGTCGGCCTCGTAAAAAGCTGTTTCGCTTTTATAAAGGTGATTCAGGGCCTGTACATACTCGCTCATCTTCTTGTGCATGGGATAATCAAGAAGATGCCAATCTAAACTCTCCTTGTACTTCCACTCTATGAACTGGCCGAATTCACTACCCATAAAGAGAAGCTTCTTTCCAGGATGGGCAAAAAAGTACGCGTAGGCGCATCTTAGTCCCGCGAACTTCTGCCAGTAATCTCCCGGCATCTTGTTCAGCATTGAAGCCTTTCCGTGCACTACCTCGTCATGAGATAATACCAGGATATAGTTTTCACTCCAGGCGTACATAAATGAGAAGGTTAAGAGGTTTTGATTGTATCTTCGGTAAATAGGATCAAGGCTCACATACTTTAAGAAGTCATTCATCCAGCCCATATTCCATTTATGTGAAAAACCAAGTCCTCCGACATGAACGGGTTTTGTCACCATGGGCCAGGCCGTTGATTCCTCTGCAATCATCATTACATGCGGGAAGTATTGATAAACTACGCTGTTTAAATGCTTTATCAGCTCAACAGCCTCAAGATTTTCTCTTCCTCCATACTCATTCGGTATCCATTCTCCCGGCTCGCGGCAATAATCCAAATAGAGCATAGATGCTACAGCATCCACTCTGAGCCCGTCTATATGGAACTGGTCAAACCAGTAGACTGCATTTGCTATGAGGAAGTTTTTAACCTCATTTCGTCCGTAATTAAAGACATGGGTGCCCCAGCCTAAATGCTCACCCTTTCTCTTATCCTCGTACTCGTAAAGGGAAGTCCCGTCAAATCGGGCAAGGCCATGGGCATCCTTTGGAAAATGCGCAGGAACCCAGTCCAGAATTACGCCTATATCATTCTTGTGGCAGGTGTCAACAAAGTATTTAAAGTCCTCAGGTGTGCCATAGCGGCTTGTGGGTGCATAGTATCCCGTCACCTGATAGCCCCAGGATCCATCGTAGGGATGCTCTGTTACGGGCAATAGTTCAATGTGCGTATAGCCCATCTCTTTCACATAGGGGATAAGTGTCTCGGCAAGCTTTCTATATGAATAGGGCTTAAAGCCTGTTTCGGATTTGGGATCATCATCGGGTTCCTGCTTCCAGGAGCCTAAATGAACCTCATAGATGTTTACTGGCTTATCGAGAACGCTTTCCTTCTGTCTTTTCTCCAGCCAAGGCTCGTCGTTCCACATATAGTTGTCAAGATCATAGACTACGGAGGCAGTCTGAGGGGATTTCTCTGCAAAAAGGGCATAGGGATCAGACTTAACATAAATCTCTCCCGAGGGAGTTTTGATTTCATATTTATAAATATCGCCCTTGGTAAGGCCAGGTATAAACAGCTCCCAAACCCCTGAGCTTCCTATCATGCGCATTTGATGTGTTCTTCCATCCCACTGATTGAAGTTACCCACCACACTGACTCTCTGGGCCGATGGTGCCCATACTGCGAAAGAGGCTCCCTTGACCCCCTCTGCCTCCATTAGATGGCAGCCAAGCTTTTCATAAATTCTGTGGTGGTTTCCCTGATTGAATAAAAAGAGGTCATAGTCTGATACGGTGGGCCAGAANACATAAGGATCTATTGTGGTGTAATTTGTGCCNTGAAGAGTTGTGTGGGTAAGCTGATACTTAAAAGGCTCCCTTTTATCATCAACTGTACATTCAAAAAGGCCTCTTTCGTCAACCCGCGCAAGNTGATATTCCTTATTGGTATCCAAATCCTTTGCCTTTANGCTTTTAGAGTTGGGATTATANACTCTAATCCTGAGCTTTTCTCCCTCCTCATGAATACCCAGTATGCTATGGGGATTCTTGTGGACGCCATTTAACAGATTCTCAATCTGGTGTTTATCAATTGTATTCATACGCTATTCCCTCCAGGCAGTATTATGGATATCTTAATGTATTTTCTACTTATTTACAACGAGCTTTTAATATTTTTGTTAATATGTTACTCTAGTTCATAGGGGTTCTTTTACGGCTGAACAGTAGCCTTTATGTTAACGGTAGCCTTTACTGCTAATAGCAGCCTTTACTGTTGAACGGAGGCCTTTGCTGTTAAACAGTAGCCTCTCCCGTTAATAGCAGCCGTACCCTTACTTATGAGGTGGGTGAAATCTTTATTAGGGGTGATTAATATGTCAGAAAACACACATCTTAACCATACCTCCGATGAAGGATATCCAAGAACAGATGAACGAAAGGGGCCCGACATCATTGTTAAAACCATCAACCTTTTAAGTATCNGCCTGTGGATATTTATCATCTTTAATCTATGTATCATTTTATTATCAAGACCAGTCGGGGAGACCTTCTTTGACCGGCTACTCAATATTTCAGTCAGAAACTATTGGGACGCTAACCTGCTAACCTTTGCCTTAGTACTGTCATTGATCCAGTTCGTCATAAGCATTTTTTCATTTGTATTAAACACAAAACGCCTTAAACGCAAAGGAGACAGGATTAGAATCAGTATAATAATCTCCATATTCTTCTCATTGATTCTGTGTGTCTGCCTGGTCTTTGTGCTTTTATAAGTCTATATCATACTTATCCTATTAACTGGTACTTAATCAGGGTTCGGTAAATAAAAGCCGTAGCCTCAATTTTTGCAGCGTAATCTGAGAGTGCAAGGCGCTGGCCGCTTTTTCCTGTTATTATTTTTTCTCCTGCAAAGGAGGCAAGCATATTCATATCCTCTACATCTATTTGAGGATAGTCTGTAAATTCCTTGAGCATCTCGGTATCATGGGGATATATTGTCCGGTCTAAATGGGCCAGTAGATTATTCAGAACCTGGATAATCTCTTTTCTTGTAACAGATCTTTGAGGGAAGATTCGACCTTCTTTATCAGGGTGCATTATTCCGAGCTCTGTAAGTGTGGTCAGCTCGTTATAATATTTATGGTGGGCGGTAATATCGGTCAGAGGGAAAATAACAGAATTATGGTATTCAATATTAAAGCTCTTCATTATCATATAGGCAAGCTCCCCTCTGGTAACTGCATTTTGAGGGTAAAAATACTCATTTTGGGTGGTTCCAAAGGCACCAAGACCTTGAAGGGTGTCAATATCCTTATGTGCCCATGTATAGCCCCCGATATCTTTATACATCGCCTTTTCAGGGATTCTAACTGTAATTCCTGCTTTTTGAGACTCCCCTATAAGATTAAATGCCCTAATCTCATAATATACATAAACTCCAGCCGGTGGCGATTTATCTATGAAGGTTTGTTCGTCCTTATCCACCGAGCCGATTTTTGTTCTTTCACCGTCTATGGTGCGATAAATATTGTAGCCCTTTTCCTTCTCAGTTTCGTCTGTCCAATTAAGTACAACCCGGCCGTATCCCACATGGGGTGCAGTTATGGCCGAGGGTGCCTCAGGAGGGGAACCAAAGAACTGAAGCTCTTCACTGTAGCTCTCTAAAGTGTCAATATTGGCTCGTATGCGGTAGTACAGCTGTGTTGAGGTGTCGTATCTTGTAGAATATGTCAGGTATCCATTTGTCTGGATCTTTATATCCTTCCATTGTCCGAAGGGATCATCCTTAACCTCCAGAGTATAGATGGTATCTCGGGGTACCCTGTCGTTACTGAAGATGCGTAAGTATCCTCTGTCAGTATAGGAAATGATGGGCAGGGGCTTGGATGGATACTTATTAATTATGCTTATTTCCGGGGAAAAGACAGAATAGACATTATCTCCTCTAAAGGCTCTTATTTTATAGCTATAGCTTTCGCCATTTATACTGGCTCTGTCATGGTAAGTATCAGTGTTTTTGGGAACTGTGGCAAGCCTGACCCATCCCCCTGTGTCCTGAGGTCCGTCTTGAGCCTTTCTCCATATTTCAAAGCCGGACTCCTCCTCATAAGGATAATTCCAGGTCAACACCACATGATTTGATGAAATAGGGTTTGCGGTTAAGTCTATGGGCGGTTGCAGGTATTCCGCCGTAAGTTCTATTTCTTCAGTAAACTCGCTTCTATGGCCCCTAGGTGATAGAAGGCAAAGTCTGTAGGTGTAGGTTTCTCCTGCAATAAGGCCTGTATCTATATATGTGTTTTTATCTGCACTGGAAATGAGCGGTCTTGTTTCTCCTGTAGGATCTGTTCTTTCGATTAAAGCCTTTCCTCCTGCATCGACTCTTGACATGTCCCACATGAGAACTATTTTACCGTCAGAGAGGCCATGCCCCCATAAGGAGGTAGTAAGGGCATAAGGGGTAAGGGTGCTTCTTCCATAGGAGGAGGGAACATAATTGGAGTATCTGTCATTTCCAAAATGCATTCTTATGCGGTAGCGATAATATGTGTCATGCTCAACATCAGTATCTATATAGCTAGTTTCACTTACAGGAAGAGTTGCTATAGTAGTCCAGGAATTCTCATTTGTCTTTATCCGATCCAGGATTATTTTGTAATCGATCTCTCTGTAAAGAATAAGGTCTGGAATATCCCATTTTAAATTGATCTGATCAGAAAAGACATTTGTTATTTCCAGGTCTTCAGGAAATAATGTGACTACTTCTTTTTCGGTACTATAGCCGCTCGAGTCTCTGCCAACAAGGGCCTTTATTCTGTATGTATATATATGGCCATTTGTTATGGAGTAATCCTTGTATTGACTTATGTTTCCGCTTATTTGAGAAATGGGGTAAAACTCTCCCTGATCAATGGATCTTTCTATCAGGATATATGTAAACACCTTGTTCGTATTAGTCCATTCAAGAAGATTATATGATGAATATGGCTCTACGCTAAAATCTTCCGGCGCAGATAAAACTGCTCCAAAGCTCTTAATCGTATTTGCTCGGCTTAAGCAAGGAATCAAAAGCATGGCTATTAAAATAAATGCTATTACTTTTTTAATTCGTTTCAAGATAATACCCCCTAACAAGACAGGGGACGGCTTATTTTTGTTAAGCTTTTTATGCATGTTTTCTGTCTTGTATATTATTATATTATATCGGCAATAAAAATGGATGTAATGAGCCTTACAAAAAAGCGGGAGTATAGCCTTACGAAAAAAGTAGATACACTTAACCTTGCGAAAAGTTGGACGCAATTAATCTTACAAAAAAAGTGCCGGTTATGATACCGGCAATTAAAGGGGGTCAAAATGTATTGTGAGGTCATTAAGAGTATTTACTGATTTTTTGCTTTTATACAGAAAAAATATATTTATTTAAGAAGAGTTCTATGTAAGACAGAATAGAGGATTATCTTTTTACATTATGTCTCTAATAATATATAATAATTCTATCAAATACTAAAAGGCAAAGGTACTTACTTTTATGGATAAAGAAATATGGAATAAACCTAAAATTTGCAGCTCTGTCGGCGGCTCAGCACTGATAGAAGGTGTTATGATGCGCAACAGTGACAAGCTTGCAGTATCGGTAAGAAAATCTGATGGGGAGATATTTACCGAGGTAAGGAACGTCGTTCCGATTACTAAGAAATATAAATTCTTTGGCCTGCCATTTGTAAGGGGCGCGGTATCCCTCATAGATTCAATGGTTGTAGGCATCAAGGTGCTTATGGAATCAGCCGAACAGGTTGATATCTATGACGAAGAAGATGAAGAGGAAAGCAAGTTTGATATTTGGATGAAGAATAAATTTGGCGATAACTATTTCAATGTTATGCTTTATTTTTCGCTCTTCATAGCCCTGGCCTTCTCTATTGGTCTATTTATACTGCTACCAACTTTTATAACCGGACTTTTACCCTTTGAAAAGGGCACCTCCGGAGGCTCTTTATTGGCAAACGCAATTGAAGGAATAATTAAGATCGCCTTGTTTCTTCTGTATATATATCTGGTTTCTAAAAACAAAGAGATTCACAGGGTGTTTCAGTATCATGGTGCAGAACATAAATCAATCCACACATATGAGAACAAGGAGGAGCTCACTGTCGAGAATGTCAAAAAACATACCAGAATACATCCAAGATGTGGTACTACCTTCATGTTTGTGGTGATTATAATTAGTATTATCCTGTTTGCTTTTACAGGCTGGCATCATCCTCTTATTAATATGCTTATAAGGATAGCGCTTTTGCCTGTTATTGCCGGCATCTCCTACGAGCTTTTCAAGCTGGCCGCTAGATCCGACAACAAGCTACTCCGCTTAGTAAGCATTCCCGGCTTGATGCTTCAAAAACTGACAACCCAGGAGCCTGACGATTCCATGATTGAGGTAGCAATTGCCTCATTGAAGGCTGTTGTTGAGGATGCATCGGAGACTGCACCGGATTCTCAGGAGGAACAGGAGCAACAGTCCGCACCCGGGGGGAATCTATGACTTATTACCAAGCCCTGAAAAAAGCTACACAGTATTTAAAGAATCAAAATATCGAAGACCCCTCTTATGAGGCAGGTCTTCTTTTGTCGTGGGCTTTAAAGAAGGATATAAGCTATGTGTATTCCCATGGAGAGGATTCTTTAACCTTTGATCAGGAAAAAGCCTTTTTCTCTGCCTTAGAAGCAAGAGGAAAGAATAAGCCCTATGCCTATATTACCAATGAGCAATGGTTTATGGGCCTAAACTTTTATATTAATGAGCATGTTTTAATTCCTAGGGATGACACCGAAACCCTTGTTGAGACTGCTTTATANGCTCTCGGGAAAAGCATAGATACTATTAATCAAAAAAAGTATAGTGATATGTTTCAGNTTGCTAAAAAGGATACCTGCCGGATTTTGGATGTGGGAACTGGATCGGGCTGCATTGCAATCAGCCTGCTAAAATTCTGTGAGAAATGCGTTGTGGATGCCCTTGATATTTCCGCGGAAGCTTTTTGTGTTGCTAAAGAAAATGCCCGGCGTCATCAGGTGGATGACAGAATATCCTTTATAAATGCAGATTTTATGGACTTTAGTCCATCCCATAAATACGATATTATTGTTTCAAATCCCCCATATATTCCTTCTTGTGATATTAAAGGGCTTATGTCCTCTGTCAGAGACTTTGAACCTGTAAGTGCATTAGATGGTGGAGAGGATGGCCTTATCTTTTANAGAGCTTTGGCAAAAGGTGCTGATGCCTTGCTTGGCGAGGGCGGAATTCTTATCGTGGAATGTGGCTTTGATCAGGCGCAGGCGGTCAGCAGAATATTTAAAGCAAACTTTCTTAACCCCCTTATCTTCAATGACCTATCCGGAGTAGAAAGAGTGGTTGCCGCTACGAAGGATTGTCCCATTTTTTAATTATCATGGTATAATTCGGCGATTATTGACTATACTCTCAATATGATGGGCATAGTAGGATGTAAATTTCCTAGCCTGTCTGAGCATTAAATCTGCTTGAAATGGAGAGATTCGCATGACTGAAGAAATCACCAAATTTAAACCTGACCCTTCAAAATTATTCCATAAACTAGGCCTGGCTAAATTACAGGAAGCCGCTATTGAAGCAGAAAAAGAAGAGTATATGGATGATCTTGCCGATGTAATCAGAGATGCTTATTCAGAATGGCAAAATGCCCTGGCAAACTTTGATACCGCTGAAAGCAAAGAAATGATTGATTATTATTCCTATCGCATAAAAGCCTCCGAAATCCGTTATGGATATTATCTTAGAAAGGCTAAAGAAGCAAAAGCACAATAGCTTCCTTACCTCTCTTTATTATTTTTTATGAATTTTTTTGCCTCCTTCTGTATATAAATTATACAGGGTATATACCTTCATGCAAATTGGATGCGGCTATCCCTGTGGGTTATGTGTTTTCCCTGGAAAGCCGTTTTTAATTATACGCTGTTTTAGCCTGAATNCTATAAAAAGTACGGTTTATGACAAAAGGGGGATTCTTTATGGATAGAGGGCTTATAATATTGGCTTGGGTTATAGGCGTCTTTGTTGTCTTTACCTTTGGTAAAGCTTTGCTGCTGCCTCTGAAGGTTCTTTTTAAGCTCGTTATTAATGGTATATTGGGCGGTATCGCAATAATTCTTATTAACATTGTTGGTGCGCCCTTTGGATTCACTCTATCCTTGAATGTTCTATCAGCTCTGATGGCTGGTACTCTTGGTCTTCCGGGAGTAATACTGCTTGTAATACTAAAATATCTTCTATAAATTGTGGGGGAATTTCTTTGATTGCATAGCAAGTAACTCCTCATGTGCTGTATTTAATAATAACAATGACAGAGGTACTTACAAATTAGATTCTATTATGAAACTGGGGGCGTTATGTAAAAATGGTCGAAAATAAAGATATTATCGAAGCTAGATACGGCTTAAAAATATTTTCAATAAAACCGTGCAGAGCAGGCTTTGTTCTTGAGACTGACAAAGAGAGAAAGCATCTTCGTTCATGCCAATGCTCAGAGAATCGGATTATATATGTTCATGAGGCTAAAAAGCACCTGTTAAGCCGTGGGTTTACTAATATCGATACATATACAACTACTCTTGATGAAAAGCCTTATATAGAAATTGATGGTCTGATATATGTTATGACTCCTTATGTAGATGCCCGTGAGTGCGAGTTTGATGATGATACCGACACTGTCCGAGCTTCAACTACTCTTGCTCATATGCATCTAGCCGGAAATGGCTTTAAGCCTGCTGAGGGCATTTTTGTTCCCAGCGATTTGGGTAAGCTTCCTGATAATCTGAAAAAACGTTATGACGAAATAATCAGGATGCGAAGAAAGGCCGAGCGGGAAAGAGGTCCCTTCGACTATATGTATTTAAATTGTGTGGATAAGTTCATAGAGATAGCAGAAATAAGCCTTTCTCTATTAGATGGGGTTCAGCATCCCCGTCTGATCAAACAGGCCTTATTGGAGGGATGTATTTGTCATCATGATTATTCCTACCAAAACATTCTTATAAAAGGACCGACAACCTATATAACCGGGTTTGAGTCCTGCTGCGAGGAGATTCGCATTTACGATTTAGTTAACCTTATTAGAAGGAAAATGAGAAAGTGTGATTGGGATTTTGAAAAGGCGGTCATGCTTTTAGGCGCATATCAAAAGGTTGCACCTTTGTCTTCTGATGAGATCCATGTTATGAAGGCCATGCTCCTTTTCCCTCAGAAGTTCTGGCGGGTAGCAAACCGCTACTACAACTCTCGAAGAAGCTGGGCACAGAAAAATTTTACCAATATGCTCGAGGAGGTAATAGACGAGTACAGTGTTCATGTAAAGTTTATGAAGAGGTATAGTGAGTTGTTCTCTTAAAGAGCAAGACAGGGGACGGGCCCCTGTCTTATTTGTTAGAACAGACCTGTGATTCTGCCCTTTTCATCTATATCAATTTTGGTAGCGCTGGGTACCTTGGGAAGTCCAGGCATGGTCATTATTTCTCCGGTGAGAGCTACTACAAAGCCAGCTCCGGCAGAAAGTCTTACTTCCTTAACAGTCAGAGTAAAGTCGGTTGGGCGACCTAACTTTGCCGGATCATCTGACAGGGAGTATTGAGTTTTTGCCATGCAAACAGGAAGCCCTCCATATCCCAGACTTTCAATGGCCTTTATCTCCTTTAAGGCTTTATCAGTAAAGGTTACCNCTGAACCACCATAGATTTCCCGGTTTATTATTTCAATTTTTTCTTTTATGGTCAGCTCTAATTCATAGAGAGGTTTAAAGGAGGAATCCGTTTCCTCAAGAAGCTCACAAAGNTTTTTCGCCACNTCAGTTCCGCCTTCTCCACCCTTTGAGAACATNTCTGAAAGGGCAGCCTTTACACCCCATTCCTTACATTTAGCTGTTACAAATTCTATTTCCTTATCAGTATCAGATGAGAAACGATTTATTACCACCATAGCAGGAACCCCAAATTTTTTGATGTTTTCTAAATGCTTTTTCAGGTTTGAGATGCCCTTCTCCAGGGCGATCAAATCCTCCTTTGACAAGTCTTCCTTAGCTAATTCGCCATTATATTTCAATGCTCGTATTGTGGCCACCAATACAACTGCATCCGGCTTTAAATCTCCGTATCTGCACTTAATGTCAAAGAATTTCTCTGCTCCTAAATCTGCTCCGAACCCTGCCTCGGTTATTACATAGTCGCTGAGCTTAAGGGCCAGCTTTGTTGCCTTAATGCTGTTGCAGCCGTGTGCGATGTTTGCAAAGGGTCCGCCATGCATAAGACAAGGTGTGTTTTCCAGTGTCTGCACCAGATTCGGTTTTAGGGCATCCTTCAAAAGAAGAGTCATGGCACCATGGACCTCTAATTCAGCTGCAGTTACCGGATCTCCATCCATATTGTAGGCAACTACGATTCTGCCCAGACGCTCCTTTAAATCGGTAATATCAGTAGCCAGGCACAAAATAGCCATTACCTCTGAGGCTACTGTTATATTAAANCCGTCCTCCCTGGGAAATCCATTTATTCTGCCTCCCAGNCCAACTACAANTTGTCGGAGGGCTCTGTCATTCATATCCATGCATCTTTTCCAAACAATTCTTCTTGAATCAATCCTTAACTTGTTTCCCTGATGAATGTGATTATCTAAAGCAGCTGCCAACAGATTGTTTGCCGCTGTTATGGCATGCATATCACCTGTAAAATGCAGGTTTATGTCCTCCATTGGCACTACCTGAGAGTATCCACCACCTGCTGCCCCACCTTTTATGCCCATTACAGGACCTAAAGAGGGTTCTCTTAACGCAATTATGGCCTTCTTGCCGATTCTCTGCATGGCTTGTCCCAAGCCAACAGTAACGGTGGTCTTTCCCTCGCCTGCCGGAGTGGGATTAATGGCTGTAACCAGAACCAGCTTCCCATCGGACTTATCCTTTAACCTTTCAAAGGCATTATCATTTATNTTTGCCTTATAATTTCCATAGAGCTCTATTTCTTCACGGTCAAGGCCTAGAGAAGCTGCAATTTCCTCAATTGGAAGCATTTTTGCCTTTTGAGCAATTTCTATATCTGTTAACATGGGTGTCATCCTCTCTTGTTTAATATTTTGTGCAATTTTATATATCTTTAAAATTATACCATAAGAATTCTTCCTGTAGATATATTGTAGATATTTATCGAATTTTGTTCTCTTTTATAACAATTAATTATGCTTGTCGGGAAATAGTTGGCCTGTTTTAAGCTTTTTAGGCCTTAAAGTTATACTTTTTCTTATTTTTTCATATAAATGAGAGGTGTATCCACTTTATAAAAAACAATCATTTATTAACAGGAAGGTATTCATATGAGATTAAATTATGTATCAGTAACAAAAAGACACAAGTTTAAAAGAAGTGATGAGAGATGTGTGGTACGAGCTGAGCTTGACTGTATTCCCCCAATTTTGTGGTTTAAGCAACTTCAGCTTTTTTGGATTTGTTCGCCTAATTTAAGAAAGCTGTGCATTGAACCTAAGCTGCATAATAATGTGATCATTCTTTATCTTCGCAATCAGAACTATATTATTGAGGCTATCGAGGTATTAAAGCGTCTTATTGAAAAGGCCAACACCTCTTACATAATACAAGATCATCTAGCCTTTTCAAGCAATCTTAAAGAGCTAATCTTGTGATTCCGGCTTAAGTCTTCGCCTTATTCCGATAAAACAGCTTCATTTTAACATTCCAGAATANNTATGGGGCGACCTTATCAAGGCCGCCCCGACCAGAGGTAACTGGAAAGTATAAGGACTTATGCTAATTACCTTTTAGGTAAAAGTCTGTCTCTTCCACCCATCCACTTTCTTAGTACTTCGGGTATGATAACGCTTCCGTCCTTCTGCTGATACTGTTCAACTATTGCCGGGAGCACACGACTTGTAGCAAGTCCGGAGGCATTCAGAGTGTGGGCTAATTCTATCTTTTTGCTGTCCTTTCTTCTGACACGGATATTGCCTCTTCTGGCCTGATAGTCGTATGCATTTGAGCATGAGCTTACCTCTTTATAAGAATTCATGCTTGGGATCCAGATTTCTATATCATAGGTTTTTCCCATACTTGCACTGCAGTCCTGAGCTGCCAGCTTGGTGACCTGATGATGCAGGCCCAGGCCCTGAACCAATCTTTCAGCTTTATTTACCAATTCTTCAAATGCTGCCTCGGATTGCTCGGGCAAAGTGTATTGGAACATTTCAATCTTGTTAAACTGGTGTCCTCTGATCATTCCCCTCTCGTCGGCTCCATGGCTGCCTGCTTCCTTTCGGTAGCAAGGAGTATATGCAAAATACTTTTTCGGCATCTCATCTTCATTTAGTATTTCGTCGCGATGGAAATTAATGAGTGCTGTCTCTGCAGTGGGCAGAATAAACTGCATTCTGTCACTTACCTCGCCTGTCTCTATTTTGAATACATCTTCTGCGAATTTTGGAAATTGTCCTGCTGTATATCCGGACTGATAGTTTAGTATATGAGGAGGCAGCATAAACTGGTATCCATCCTTTAAATGCTCCTCAACAAAATAGTTTAACAGAGCCCACTCTAAAACAGCTCCATCCCCAGTGTAAACCCAGAAACCATTGCCGCCGAGCTTTACGCCGCGCTCATAATCTATAAGGCCTAAATCTGTAACTATATCTACATGATGCTTAGGCTCAAAGTCAAATTCCGGTTTTTGGCCAAAGGTACGTAGAACCTGATTATTTTCCTTTCCTCCTGCCACAACATCCTCAGCAGGGATGTTTGGAAGGCCTGACAAAAAGCTTTTGATATCAGCTTCCACTGCTCTGAGCTCATCATCCATAACCTTTATGCGGTCTGCAATTTCCTTCATTTCTACTTTGAGGTCATCTACATTTTGACCGTTTTTAATAAGTCGGGGAATGTCTGCTGAGACCTTGTTTTTCTTTGCCTTCAGTTCCTCTGACTCACTAATTAGGTTTCTCCTTTTTTTGTCCCATTCTAAAAGTTCAGTAAAATCAACATCCACCAGCCTTTTCTTAAGTGCTTCCTTTACCTCTTCAGGATTATTTCTTATTTTTTGAATGTCTAGCATAGAGATTCTCCTATCTTTATAACATTAAGTTTAATTATTTTATCAAAGTGCTGCCCCTTGAGCAACGCATTCGTTCTGTATAAGAGCCTTGTTAAGTGCTTCTTTTTCCTGTTCTGAAAGCTCCTTATTTGAGATTCCGTTAATTATTTCTTTTGCATACACATAGGAGTTTTCCCGTGTATAGATTCCAGTAATCAAAAAACCATCTTTTTTATCATTTAATGCTGCAATCGAAAAGCTCATATTATTTCCGATGTTTTCAAATGCATTGTATGTAGTCATACCGAAATGTCTGAAGCATGAAGGGATTTTATCTTCTAGGGCTTTGATCCTTCTTTTCATATTATCTTCGATATCATTTTTTACTTTATACATTTCTTCCGAATAAGAGATCATTAACTTCTCCACATCTTTATCGCTTAGTCCTTTTATTAACAGTTTATATTTTTTTGATAATTTGCTTAATCTAATGCTGTTTATCAATAATAAAAGTAAGCAAAGAAAGCTCAGACCTGCACTTCCATAAATAATTATATCTTCCATTTTTCCCACTCCCGGTATTAAGTATTTCGGCTTTATTAGCCCTATAACTCATTTTAACAATTCTATAGGATTATATATT
>JGI24711J26586_10000791_pt1 | contig 24725 bp, 20 predicted proteins | sample BioPla3DNA1_FD_26586 | JGI IMG/M metagenome (IMG submission 26586)
TAAAACTATCAGCAAACAGACCTTTGTCTAATGCAAAATCAGAATCGTCCACATGGAGTCTTGTATTTATTAAATCATAAGCCGGGCTGAGTAAGTAATCACCTTGTGACGATTCCAATAGTGAGAAATTTTTTAAGTGTGCATCACCATTTGAGAATAGAAAATTGAAGACAACCAATGAGAAATATTTCTCTATTTCTACTTTCCATGCCGGCACAAATTTCTGTATAAGCCTGCCAATTTCTTCATAACTGTATTCATATTTAAAATTAGCTCCTGCATTGTCTGTAGTTTTACCGGCCAGGGTTGCCAGATCTTCTTTTCCCCACTTGCCTCCATCCTTTTTTACATCGAATCGTTTAGTGATGTATGCAGGTGAACCGTCTTTAAAAAATATCAAGGCATTTTCGGCCGTATGTATCCCATAAACTTGCTTTGCAATTTGCATGGTTAGATGCTCGTTTGCCGGAACCTGATCAACCTTTTTTAAATCTCTTGGTATGGGCTTAAGTATATATGTTCCCTGTTCCCCTTCTTTGGTCAGGCGTAACGTATTTTTTTCAAGAATCAAACTCAACTTCTCTTGAACTCCCGATATAGATATACGTTTGCGGTTTTCCAGGAACAGTTCTGCTACTTCTTCATTATGCTTCGGGTACTCATAAGGTAATATATGACTTACCTTTTTGCCATTAAACATGTTTCGTAAACAACCCGGACTATACGTTGTGTGGCCTTCTGCTAATGTTCCCGGGCAGTATTTTAATTCATTGGGATTCATTTTTCGGGTATTGGTTTTACTGTAACCGCTCCAACGGTATCGATTTGTGCTGTTGCCATTAGCAATCCAAAGCTGTCATCTTCATCAATATGTAAATGAAGGCTTTGTAACTTTCTGTTTACTCCTTCGCTTAGCATGTTAAAGAAGAAGGGGAACAAAAACTCACTTCTGTATTCTTTTTTTGTTTTAGGAAGCGTTAAGCTGATGGCCGGTTTGTTGTCATCCATAAAATAATTGTCATCATATCTAAATACGAATTGATGACGATTTTCTTCTACCAGTGTTCCTGCCAACAGGCCGTTACGATACACTTCTACTGCTCTCATTTACACTCTTTATGATGTTTTTTTTACTTCCAGCTTTAGTTCCATTCCTAAAACATCGGCTAATTTGTTTAACACACGTAATGAAGGATTGAATTGCCCTCGTTCCAATTTGTACAGGGTGTTAATACTGATTCCCGCCAACTCAGCTAAGTGAGCTTGCGTTATGCTTAACTCTTCTCTCCTTTCTTTTATTGTTTTTCCAAGTGGCTTGACTAACATTATAATGTGATTTTGACAACAAATATAGATTTAAATGTCAAAATAAACAATGAAATCACATTAAAATGTGATTATTGGGGAGTGGAACCAAATTTTATATTTAGCAACCCCACTAAAGCCCTTAGGTATCCATGAATGATGGCGAGGGGTAAAAGCAAAAAGCCCAGGAAAAGCATGGTCAGTTCGTAGAACAAGGTGCTGCCTTTGTAGAGTGCGTCGAACAGCCGGACCCATTCCTTGTAAGATGGTTCGGAGGAAAGCACTTTCAAGTCCAGATAAAATGGATGTTTTATTGGTTAGGTACCTTAATGCTATGGCTATTACATAAAAAACTGCTATGGCGGCAATTCGTTTAGTTTTTTTCATCCTTGACAGGGTGCAAAAGTAAGTGTTTTTTTTAAAGAATGAAAAATTTGATTTTTATAAAAAATCTGGACATTCCATCGGCTCAGGATAAATAGAGGTTTAATAAAGGTTTACAACTTTTAAAAAGTGTTATTAACGAATTATGTTATGTTAACTACTTGATAATAGTGGGATTGAATTGTTTGAGGCAGTGAAAATCCGCATTGGTCAAGGCTATTAGAAGGTGTGAGTTTCTAAAAAATAGTATTACATAATTGTTATTTATTAGTTATCATAAACTTGAAAATAGGGCAACATGTTTTTTTTAAATCAAAATAAAAGTTTACATTTGTTGAAAATATTTGCTTTCTAAATTAAAATCCAGTAGCAGTATGAAAGTGAAATGTGAAAAACAAACTGTACAAACTTCTTTGAAAGCCCTGCTGTCAATAATGTTAATAATATGTTCTTTTTTATTAGCACAAGCTCAAAATACTGCAAATCGACTGCATACAATCGAAGGACTTGTTATTGATGATAATAACGAACCACTAACGGGTGCTTATATTGTTATCAAAGGAACTTCAAAATGGGTTGTAACAGACTGGGATGGGAAGTTCTCGATAGATATAGCGTCATTTGACGAGGTTTTAGTTGTATCCATGACGGGATACATAGAACAAGAAATACTAGTAAAAGATGGGCTTTTTGTAAAAATAATTCTAAAAGAAGAAGTTCTTTTTCTTGATGAACTGGTAGTTACAGGTTATGGTAACAGTGTGAAAAAAGTTGCCTTAACTGGTGCTATATCTAATATCAATAGCGAAAAGCTTAAAAAAAGTGCGGCCACTCATGTTTCCTCTGCATTGGCAGGAAAGATAGCCGGTGTTAATTTTAGAATGACAAATGGAGAACCGGGTAGTTCTACAACTATAAGTATACGAAATTTTGGAGAGGCTTTATACGTAATTGATGGTATTCAAAGTACAAAAGAATCTTTTAATAACATTAATTTTAATGATATAGAGAGTATTTCTGTTCTAAAAGATGCTTCTGCTGCTATTTATGGTGTTCAGGCCGGAAAAGGTGTGGTAGTAGTTCAAACTAAAAGTGGGCGATTTAATAGTAAAAACTCTGTTGAAATTCACTCGTATTACGGATTACAATCTTGGTTTAGATACCCAAAACCAGCGGATGTGCTTACTTATGTTTCATCTCATATACAGTCAGATGCCATTACCATGAAGGCGAATCCGTCTTACACTCCAAAATTTACAGTAGATGATCTTGAAAAATACAAAAACGGTACACTAACTGGCTTTGACTGGTACAATTTTGTAGTGCAACAAAATGTTCCCCAGTATTATGTTGGAGCAAATGTAACGGGAGGTTCAGATAAGGCCAGCTACTATTTATCATTTTCTGGATTGGATCAAACTTCAATTTTGCGCAATTATGGTGGCTTTACAAGGTATAATATACAGTCAAATGTTGAAGTACAAGTAAACAAGCGTTTTAAAGTTGGATTAAGATTTAATGGCAGGTATGAACATGTATATCATCCGGCAGTACCAGGTGATGATACATGGGCTGCTTTGTTTGCCATATGGAGAAACCCGCCCACCAACAGACCTTTTGCCAATGATAATCCGGATTATCCGGCAATTACTTCAAATACAATGTCAACCAATTTCGCAATTCTAAATTATGAGAAATCTGGTTATTATGACCAGAATACGCGTGTTGGGCAAATTAATTTAACTCTAGACTATCAACTAGCAGATGGTTTAAAATTAAAAGGTACGTTTGGTTACTATTTTGATCAATTATGGCTTGAATGCCAGGAATATGTATACAACTTATACAAATATGACAATGTTAATGATAAGTACGATATAGCTTATACATTAGACAATCCATTTAGATTAAGAGAGGTAGGTTACAAGCAACATCTTAACGCTCAGGGACAAATTATCTATGACAAAAAATTTGGGAAGCACAATTTACATATTTTAGGAGCAGCTGAATTATATTTTCAGAACTCCCCGGGTTTTCATACTTGGTCAAGACCTTTGTCGAATGTTCTAACTAACATTGACTTTGAAACACTAGAAAAATATGTTGATTATGGCAAAAGAGAAGTAGCTCGCGCTGGTTTCATAGGTAGGATTAATTATGACTATGATAACAAATATTATGTTGAAATAGCGGGGAGGTATGATGGTTCGTGGAAATTCCGATCAGATATGAGATGGGGTTTATTTCCCTCAATATCCGGAGCATGGCGCCTGTCAAACGAGGAGTTTTGGAAAGAGTCACCCATTGCAAGTTGGTTCAACTCTCTAAAAATCAGAGCATCTTATGGGATCCTTGGAGACGACAATGTAATTGACCCGTTTCAGTACCTTGCAGGTTACTCATACGGATCTGGCGGAGCTACTCTTGACAGTCGTTTTATAACAGGAGCCGTTACCAGAGGAATTCCAACAACCACCATATCTTGGATCAAAATTAAGTTGTTTGATGTTGGATTGGATTACGGATTTTTACGGAATCGCCTTAACGGATCAATAGATTATTTCCGTCGCCTTGGTGATGGAATAAAAGGGCAACGATATGATGTGCTTATACCTTCAGAAACTGGAATAGATCTACCCTTTGAAAACCTCATCTCTGACTTACATACAGGGATTGACGGTAATATATTTTGGTATGATAAAATAAAAGATTTCAGCTACTCGCTAGGTTTAACTTTCACCTTTTCACGATATTATACTTGGGAGCAATATAAGCCAATGTTTGGCAACTCCTGGGACGAGTACAGAACCACTCAGTGGCATAGGTATGGGAATATAACATGGGGTTATCAATCGGATGGACAGTTTTCAAGTTGGGATGAAATATATAACTACGAAACAGATATTGATGGAAAGGGAAATTCAACAATAAGGCCGGGAGATATAAAATACAAAGACCTAAACGGCGATAAAATAATAAACGAACATGATATGAGGCCTATAGGCTATAGTGAAGGTATTCCACCAGATCTAAACTTTGGACTTAATATATCTCTAAATTATAAAAACTTTGATTTATCATGTGATTTCACAGGCGGTGCTTTGGGAACATACCATATAAATTATGAAGTAAGAAACCCCTTTTGGGATGGGGGAAACACAGCACAATTTATTCTAGATAATCAATGGCACCTTAAAGATATTACAGACGCTGATAGTAAACTCATACCTGCATCTTTTCCCACTGCAATTGCCGGAAATTCAAACCACAGCAATTATTGGGTTAGCGATTTTTGGTATAGAAACGTTGTTTATATCAAGCTTAAAAACTTAGAGTTCGGATATAATTTTGCAACAAGGGCAATGGCCAATATTGGTATGGACTCGCTTCGTTTGTATTTGTTTAGTCAGAATTTGTTTTCAATAGATAATATGGGTTTGTACGAAATAGATCCTGAAATAGCCAGTTCTTCTGCCTTGGCATATCCCACAACAAGAATTATTGGTGCAGGTTTAAAATTCAAGTTTTAAAAGAAAAGATTATGAAACACTTCTACTCATTATTGATTTTGGTCACAATATTCTTTTCATCCTGTAATTCATTTCTAGAATTATCTCCAGATGATTTTATCTCAATGGAAGATGTGTTCAAAGATGAAAATATGATTCAAGCAGTAATGGCAAATTTTTATGGGAGGGTTCGCTGGGGACAGACTATAGATAATGCGCAAACCTATATTTATTTGGACGAGGCGTGCTGGTCTAATGGCAGTCCAAATAATGAGTTTGGTTACTCAGATGACTTTCTTAGAGTTTACGATTATAAATTAATTCGCGAAATCAATGAATTTTTAGCTGCATTACGCTCCAATATGGCTATTTCAGTTAATGAAGAAACAAAAAAAATACTAGAAGGAGAAGCTAGATTTCTGAGAGCTTGGACCTATTTTAACATGGCTAGAAGTTTGGGTGGAATGCCTCTTATTGGAGATAATGTCTTTGAATACAAAGCAGGTATGGATATTTCTCAACTGCAATATCCACGCTCTTCAGAGTCCCAGATTTACGACTATGTAATTAATGAATGTCAAGAAATTGCGGATAATCACTTGGGTAAAGAAAAAACAACGCATAGTGCAAGGGCTAATAAATGGGCGGCTTTAGCTCTGCGTTCCAGAGCGGCCTTGTACGCAGGTTCAATAGCACGTTATAATTCGAGAATGGAGACTCCTATTGCTACGCAAGGTAATGAAGTGGGTATTCCTGCAAATCTTGCAACCCATTACTATAATATTGCACTAACAGCAGCACAAGAAATTATTAGTGGAGGTGTTTATAATCTTTATAGAGAAAATGCAGATTTAAAACGCAATTTTTACGAAGCAACCAGCGTAAAAAATAACAACCAAGAGGTGATTTGGAGTTTTGATCACACATATCCGGGAGATGTCACTTTTTTTTCCCTGAATAACGTACCCACATCTGTAGCCGAAGACGAGTCATCTTCAAACATTACTCCCATTCTTAACATTGTAGAGGCATTTGAATATGTGGACAATAGAGATGGAACACTAAAAACAAAAGATAAAAACGGAACTTATTTATATTACGAAAATGCAGAAGATTTATTTCAAGGAAAAGACCCTCGCCTGTGGGGAACAATAATATATCCGGGGGCTGAATTTAAAGGACAGCAAATTGTTTTTCAAGCAGGAAGGATCAGATCTGATGGTGCAAAAGAAATAGGTCAAACAGGTAGTTATGATGAAGAAGGGAATATAATCACAAGCACTAACGGCCCTGTTGTATCTAATGATGGACAAAGAAACAAAGTAGGATTCTGTATTCGTAAATTTCTTGATGAAACTGATAAAGCATCTACTCGGCAGGGAAGTGGCATGTGGTTCCCGGTATTCAGATATGCCGAGATTTTGCTTATCGCCTCTGAAGCGGCATTTGAACTTGATCATCTTTCTTGGGCACTCGATTATATAAATATGGTAAGAGAAAGAGCGGGTATTCCTGCCTTAAACTCTATGAGTATTGATGATATTGTTCAGGAAAGAAGGGTTGAATTGGCTTTTGAAGGTCACCGTTACTGGGATATGAAGCGTCTGAGAAAAGCGCATCTAACGTGGGACGGCGACGAATCCAACTACAATGCAACTCACTACGCATTGTTTCCATACCGTATCTATGCACCCGAAAACAAGGATAATGGAAAGTGGGTTTTTGACAAACAAAAAGTCCATATGACTGTGTATCCCAGATATTTTCAAATGAAGAACTACTATAATTTTCTTGATCAAAACTGGTTGAGCAACAATTCGAAGCTTGTAAAAAACCCATATCAATAGGAGGTGTCTATATGAAAAAACACATTATTGTATTAACCATACTTTCAACAATTGTAGTACTGACTAGATGTGGACTAGATAATATAACTCCACCAACGCACCAACTCAATGGTAAGGTGGTTTTCAACGAAGAGTTGTTAAATGTACGTCATGGAAAGATATCATTAAACATATACCAAGAAGATTACATTAAAAATGAACCAATTAAGGTTTATGTAGCTCAAGATGGCACTTTTTCAGCTCTCTTGTATAACGGGAAATATACCATAGAGGCCATCAACAATAATGGTCCATGGCTAAATCACTCAGACACACAATATTTTGAGATACCCGGAGTAGACACATTATATTTTGATGTAAAACCCTACTTTTTATTAAAAGACGTAGCAATAGTTCTGGACGGACATACTGTTAAGTCTGTCTGTAATGTAGAACAAATATCAGAAGATGCGACCTTGCTACGATTATCTCTTTTTGTGAATAACACAAAATTTGTTGATGAAAACAACTACAACTATCAGGCTAGACAGAACCTACGTCCCGTAAAAATTGGAGGCAACGCTGTTGATTGTACGTTAGATAAGCAGGTTCAAGAATATGAAGCTTTGTATGGCAGGCTGGGTTTACAAATAGAAGGAGTATCAGAAATGATTTATTCAAAAGTATTTAAAATAAAGTAACCACTATAGATTTTATTGTTAATTATGAATTTGATTGGTTTTGACATTGGTGGCACTACGTGCGCATGTGTTTTTGGAAAAAAAACGAAATCGGGTAGTATTGAAATTATAGATAAAATTGGATTCCCAACACAGGTGGGACCCAAGGCTACTATTGAAGAAATATTCAAGAAAACCGCATTGTTACTTTCCAGAAACAATTTAAAAAATGAAGAAATCGCCGGAATAGGAATCAGTTGCGGCGGTCCCCTGGATAGCAAAAACGGAATTGTTCTATCACCCCCTAATCTTCCCGGGTGGGATGAAATACCTATTGTAGAGCTGACAGAACAACACTTTAATATAAAGGCATTTGTGCAAAATGATGCCAATGCATGTGCTATGGCAGAATGGAAATATGGTGCGGGGAGAGGTTACGACAATGTTGCTTTTTTCACATTTGGTACAGGAATGGGTTCAGGCTTGATTCTTGATGGTAAACTATACTCCGGAACAACAGATCTTGCAGGTGAAGTTGGACACATTCGCCTTTCTGAAACAGGACCTGTAGGCTTTGGGAAAGATGGCTCTTTTGAGGGCTGGTGTAGTGGAGGAGGTATTGCTCAGGTAGGACAAATGTATGCGCGACGCAGAATCCAAATGGGCGAAAAAGTAGCCTATTGCTCTTCATTGGATGAACTTCCTAAAATTACTGCTAAATCTATAGCAGAAGCCGCATTTAACGGAGACCCTACTGCTAATGAAGTGTATCGTGTTTGTTCTGAATATTTAGGTAGAGGCCTTTCAATAATCATTGATATCATTAATCCTCAAGTAATTATACTGGGAAGTATTTTTATCAGGTCTAAAGAATTGATTGAAGACCACATGTGGCGTGTAATACAAGAAGAATCTATCAAATATTCAGCAGACAGCTGTTCTATTGTACCTGCAGAATTGGGCGAAAGTATCGGAGATATGGCAGCTTTAGTTTTAGCAGTAGAAGCATCAAGTAAATCCTAAAAAAAAACAACAATGAAAAACACACTGTTTCTAATTTCACTATTATCAACATTCCTACTGGGTGTTTCCTGTTCAAATAAAACAGGAGGTGATTTGTCTGACTTAAAACCAGGGGTAACCCAAACCCATTGTAATTGGGGAAAAGTGGAAATTGAACCGGGAGAAGAGTGGGAGTTGGCTCATTTGAAGGGGCCCGGTATTATTACATATTTTTACATGACAGATGGGCGTAAAGGAATAGTTAATAAAAATTTGGTTCTGAAAATTTACTGGGATCAAAATGATTTCCCAAGTGTAAATGTACCGGCTTCTGATTTTTTTGGTGCAGTTTCATGTAATTATGTAGAATTTGAGTCTGCTTTATTAGCTATTCAGCACAACTGTTATCAGTCTTATTTCCCTATGCCTTTTTCCAAAGGAGCACGTGTTGTGTTATATAATGATGGAGACGAGAAATATTCAAGAGATGTAGCTTATAATATTGATGTGCTTTATGATAAGAGCTATGTGCGAAACAACAGCCGTTTTCATGCATTTTATAACAGAACTAACCCAACAAATGGACTTCATACAATACTGTCAGTAAAAGGCAGAGGACATTATGTAGGTAATGTACTTTACGCATATACTAAAAGTAGAAGATGGTGGGGTGAAGGTGACACGGATTTTTTACTGGATGGAAAAACAATGAAACATACACCAGGAACAGAAGATGAGTATGGCGCCTGTTTTGATTTTGGCGGAAAATTTTCACATATGCTTTGTGGCTACATTATTGGAGGTAATCTCATAGATACTGTTGCAGAGGAATATAGTTACACCGGTGATAATCTGATGTACAGGTGGTATATAAACAATCCGGTAAGATTCACAAAAAAGCTTCAGGTAACAATAGAAAATCAATACGTTGCCCCAAATACACCATATGATTTTAAAGGGCAGCAAGGAGCTAATGACGATTATACTTCTGTTGCATTTTATTATATGGAAGGTGCGCAGTTTGTGGATCTAATGTCTTTTGAAGAAAGAAATAAAGAGTCTAAGGCAGTTATTTATTAAAATAAAGAAACATGATTAAAGTAATAGCCTTACTATGCTTAGCTATTTATGGTGCAATAATTTCACTATTAGTAGGCCTCAAACTAGAGCTGTCAAAAAAATACAATGTTAGTGACGCAAAGGCTGGGTTATTATTCTCCATTTTTATGCTGGGGGGAGCCGTTAGTATTATAGTACTCTCTTCTCTTGTTGATATTCTTGGTCATAAAATAGTAACCATTTTTGGATTTGGGTTTACAGCAATTGCTCTTACGATTTTATCGTTTTGCAAAAGTTACAAAAGTACTTTAGGAGTTTATATGCTGATGAGTATAGGTGCAATGTGTATAGTTTCTGTTGGAAACACAATACCTGCACTTGTGCTGTTTAATGGAGAGAACGCTAGCGCTGCAACAAACCTGGGCAATGCCTTCTATGGAGTGGGTGCCTTTTTAGTTTCTTTCTATATTTCTAATCTGCTCAGAAATTACGGCTATAGAAAAACAATCCTGTTTTTTGCTTCGCTTGTAATGATCTGTGCAGTCTTATCTTTTTTTGCAAAATTTCCGATAATAGAATCGAATTTCAATTTCTCTGATCTGCCATATGTCTTATCAAGCTCTTTTTTCATAATTGCACTTTTGGCCAATTTTTTTGGAGCCGGAGTAGAAAATGGAATAGCAGCGTGGGCAAATACATATATGTCAAGGCATGGATCTACCGATAAGCAAGCTAATTCAATTCTTTCGTTCTTTTTTATTGCTGTTTTATTATCAAGATTAATAACCGCAACCTTTATCACACCTGATAATACACCAATAGTTTTGTTAGTTATTGCAGTACTCACAGTTATTGTAATAACTGTAATGATTAGTTTAAACACAAGACTATCAAGTGCAATATGTATTGTTACAGCTGGTCTTCTTGTGGGGGCAATATGTCCTAGTATTTTCGGTTATATGTTCAGTAAAGTTGACCCTGCTTTTCACGGCACGGCATTTGGCATTCTGTTTTCTCTAGGGGTAGCAGGAGGTAGTGTTGTTCCGGGACTAATAGGTTATACGACAAAGAAAGGTGGACTAAGAAAAGGCTTTAGAATAAATATACTTAGTGCTGCATTGTTTGGCGTTTGTACTTTAATAATGATGATGTTTAAATGATATCACTACAAAAACATTTAATACTGTGTTGGGTTGTGTCGACATGTTTGACTAGTTGCACAATAGAAGAAGAGTATAAACAACCAACAACTCATAGTCAACAACTTCCCATTTCAATGGAAACGTTGCTAGACGAGATGGTCTCTTATGAGGAAAGTGTTTATTACCCATCACCTTATTATTCGGCATCTCAACAATCTAGCACAGATAAACGTTCATTGTCTCCACAACAACCTTTTTGGTTTGGCAATCAGGATAATACAAGATATATAAGGTTGGATAACAACAACCCTGAGGGACGTTATGAAAAGGTAATATTTGATCAAAACACTCCCGGTGCAATCACTAGAATGTGGACAACGGGATTGGCGCACATGTTAGAATTTAGATTTTATTTTGATGGGGAAACTACCCCTAGCTTCTCTTTCAAAGGGAATGATTTTACAAAACTGCCTTTTTTGGTGCCAGAAGGGCTGCTACACAAGCATATACATTACGATACTGGTGGCGGGACAAATCTTTTTCTTCCAATTCCTTATGCATTGGGTTGTAGGATTACAGTGTTTCCGGCAAATATAAATTTAGCCTATCATATTAACTACAGAAGTTATCAAGTAGGAACAGAAATAGAAACGTTTTCAATTGAGAAAGCAGAACAGTTATATGGCAAGATGCAAGAGATTGCAGAAGTGTTACATAATCCCCCAAGTTACCAAGAGGGTACCAAAGTAAATTCTGAAATCACTTTAGCTCCGGAAGAATCGTTTGAAGTTAATTATCCTGAAGGTCCAAATGCTATCAGACAACTTGAAATTAATCTGAAAAATGCACCCTCATTGAAAAAGGAAAATTTCTTGAGAAAGATAATTTTGAAAATGGAATTTGATGACCAAGAAACAGTAGATGTCCCTCTGGGAGATTTCACTGGAGGCGGAATCGGTAGCTATCCTGTAAACAGTTGGTATATGACAAACGACGGAAACGGAAAGAGTATATCAAGATGGATTATGCCATATAAAGAAAAAGCAAAACTAACCATAGATAATCATACCGGTAAGAATATAGTTATTGAAATAGAAGCAAAAATCTCTGAATGGGAATGGCATACCAATACTTTATACTTTCATTGCTCATGGAAACAAGAAGATGTAACCTATGGCAATAATTATGACAGTAATGATAATGAAGAATGGCTCTTTACACAAATAGCGGGACAAGGTGTAATTAAAGGAGATGTATTATCACTATTTAATTATGGTGGAACTTGGTACGGAGAAGGCGATGAAAAGATATTTATAGATGATGAAATATTCCCATCACACTTTGGTACCGGTACTGAGGATTACTACAATACTTCATGGGCTCCTGTTGGCATAGAACACACTCCTTTTGGTGGAAGTATTAGAGCAGATACAGAGAGCTCCTATGGGTATAATACTTTTTTACGTACACGGAACCTTGACAACATCCCATTTTCAAGTTCCTTGAAATTTTATTTTGAATTACTTGGCTGGCAGCGAGGGACGGCAATTTACTCATCCACAGTTTTTTGGTATGGGGCTCTTGGTGCAAAAGCAGAGTCGGTTTCAGGTATTGAAGAAATACAAAGATCTCTTCCTGATTAACTTAAAATAATATTAAAAATGAAAAATTTAATGAAAAACAATGTTAAGATTGCAACGTTTTTAATATGTTGCTTTATCCTTATCACTTCTTGTATAAAAGAGGATCCTAAAGTTGATGCTTTAATAACTGCACCTTCTTCGTTGATTGCAGATGCAACAACTACCAGTCTGCAGTTCTCTCTTACAACAACAAGAGAGTGGAAGATTACCACTTCAACAGATTGGATTGCTTCTATTGATCCGTCATCAAGTGATAATGCTGTTTCCAATCAAACAATTGAGGTTACAGTTTCTGCTAATACCGGAGATCTAAGAACAGGTACCATAACCATTACAAGTGTTGATAAGACACATGAAATAATGGTATCGCAAGCCGCTGCCGCACCGGCTGTGGTTTTAGGCCAGGTTTTCTTAATGAAGGCAACAGTAGTTAAAGAATCAGACGGTTTTAATATGTTATCTGATCCCGGCTTTGAAGATTATCCAAACGAAGATATTGGTTATTTTACACCATGGTGGTGTGCAGATTCATTCTACACAACAGAGAATCCACATTCAGGCAAACGTGCATGTGGACTTGATTTAAATAATATTAGCTCAAACCTTGGTTTCCAAACATTGGCGGCAAAACCACATACTGAGTATGTTATTACTGCTTATTTCAAAAGCAATCAAGATACCGGTGCACCAGATACATACCTTGGAATTCGTAAAGGAAGTGATCGTTCTGTTTTAAAAGATGTAAACAAAGCTCCTAATTTCTCCACTACATGGAGCAGAGAGTCTGTTGAGTTCAACACAGAGAATCAGTCACTTATTGAAGCTTTTGCATTTGCATTCCAAAAAGAAGGATACGTGGTATATTGGGACGATGTAAAGGTGACAAGAAAAGATGACAAACAAGACACATATACTTTGAAAAACATTGTCAAAGTAGGCTCGGTGTTTGATGAGTTAAACGGACTTACTTCATCCGATGGGTGTATTGGTTGGATAAGTGGTGAGGGTAAAACTTTTCTTGCATTTGGGGAATGTATTGGTGTTGGAGACGCCAAAACCAGTTATAATGCCCTTGCTCTTTCAAATAATAACAACTTTCAGAAAGATATAGCGTCTTCTTTGATAAAGAAAGACATTGTTTTACCTACAGCAGAGGGATCATGCGTTCCCACTGCCGGAGTCAGTGTTGGGAACCGTCAGTACATCCATTATATGGAATCAACAGACAAAGCGTTTGCAGAACCACTTTGGACCGTAACAAAAAGTGGAATTGCATATTCAGATGATGGTGGGAACAACTGGAAAGTAACAGATGTGGAGTGGGGGCCGCAGGATAATTTTGCACAAGTAGCACTTCTTAAAGAAGATGATTATGTGTATATGTATGGAACAACAGCAGGACGTAAAATAGAAGAAGGTGAACAGTACATTAAATTAGCACGTGTCCCCTTAGAAGAAATGACAACTAAATCTTCATGGAAATACTGGAATGGTAATGATTGGGTTGATGGGGTTGAAAATGGAGTTTATATAGTGTATGGTGGAACTATTGGTGAAATATCAGTAACCAAGGATTCTGTGTCCGGAAGGTATTTGATGGTATATAAATCTGAAAAGAGAAATGCCGTTGTAGTTCGTGATGCAGCAAATCCTCAGGGTGATTGGTCGGGTGAAAAATTGGTTTATACAGAAACCGGGGAAATCCTTTCTGTTCCATCAATAATAGGCTTGTCAAATAATAACGAACTCTATTTTCTTATCTCATCTGCATGGGGTAACTAAATAAAAAGTCAATTTTATGTGTAAAGGTAATGTTAGGCTATTTCATTACCTTTACACATTATGATCTGATACCCTATTTTAACGACAAAAGAATTAATGGAATGGTAAAAAAATTAGGCTACAGGGCTATTTATGAGGAAATAAAAAAAGATATTGAGTCAAATATTTACGAACCGGATGAGCGTCTTCCTACAGAGCAGGAAATGTCAATAAAATATAGCGTATCACGTCCTACCATATGTAAAGTATATAACATATTACAAGAAGAAGGATATGTGAGGAAGAAGAAAGGATCAGGAACATTTGTGATATTTGGAAGCAAAAAAAAATACACATTTGGTTTATTGCTTCCTGGTGCGGGTGAGTCAGAAATATTTTCAATAATCAATGATAGATTACTCAACTTATCAAAAGAAATAGGATTTGAATGTCTTTGGGATGGGGCTTCAGCTAACGATGCTAAAATAAGGAAATCCTTAGCAGAGTTTAATTGTGATGAATATATTCGGAAAAAAGTTGACGGAATCTTTTTCTCGCCAATAGAAAGATTTGAAAATGCAGATATAATTAACAAATCAATATATGAAAAGGTTAGCCAAGAAGGTATACCTATGGTTTTAATTGACAGAGATGTTTTGCCATTTCCAGAAAAGAGTAATCTGGATCTTGTCTGCCTTGATAATTATCAGGCGGGATATATAGTAGGACGTCACCTAATTGAACAAGGATGTACAACGCTTTTTTTCTTCTATAGGCCGTTTTCGGCATACTCTGTTAAGCAGAGATTAATTGGCTTATTCTTTGCAGCCATGAGTCTTGGGGTCGCATTTTCAGATAAAAATGTTATTTGCTCATCCCCGGATGACAAATTAACTATTTCAAAACTCCCAATACATCCGGGAAAGACAGGTATAATATGTGCGAACGATTCTACTGCTGCCATGTTAATGAGCACATTGGAAGAAACCGGAGTTCGCTTATGCAAAGATGTATTAGTATGTGGTTTTGATGATATGAAATACGCACAATACTTAAAATGCCCTCTTACTTCATATAGGCAGCCTTGTGAAGAAATTGCAAATTTAAGTGTGGAATTGATGCTAAGAAGAGTCTTGAACTCTAAAGTGGCTCCAATTACGGCAATGTTGTCCGGGGAACTGAAAAAACGAAAATCTACAGAATTTCAAGAAGGTTAGTGCTCTTTGTCAAATCTCACATTTGGCAATCCTACTAAAGCCCTTAAGAATCCATGAATAATAGCCAGGGGTAAAAGCAAAAAGCCTAAGAGAAGCATGGTCAGCTCGTAAAATAAGGTACTGCCCTTGTATTTTTCCCCTTTCAGTCTTGAAAGAAAGGCACTAAAAGGGATTCCGTACATATTTCCCGCAATCATGGTCTGGCATGCCGCCAGAATAATCAGGGCTTCTTTTTGGCCATATTCTTCCACTATAGACTCATAAGTGCTTTTTTGAGGGATGCCTCTGGAATCGGCAAAGTGTTGAGCAAATAATATGGCTTTTGCTTCTTCCACTACGACAAAATCGCTTCCCCCACTAAGGAAACTGTTTATTTCTTCGTTGCTCATGCCTTGTTCCAAAGCCATTTGCGTGTGCTGGTAGGAACAGGCTGCACATCCGTTTACCTGGGTGACAGCCAGCTGCAACCGTTTTATGAAATTGGGGTCAACCAGATGGGTTTTGCTGTTACCTCTAAGTTTTGATATTGCTCTTGGAGCAAAAACAAAGGAGCGGTACAGCTCCCATAATGTAAATTTGCGCTTAAACTCATTGGTGAGAAGTACGGCGTCTGCAAGGCTTCCTTTTTTTGTCATGTCTGTATTTACGGTAAAAGTGAAAAATTCGGTTATGCTATATGTTATTCCAGGGTATTACCTCACCTTGTGAAGTGGAAAGTTTTTTGTCTCCGCTGTAGATAACATAACAGTTCTCAGGGGTTGTTTCTGACAGACCGGCCCATACTTTTATTCCTTTAAAATAATTGGATGAATAAGTGGCACCGGACTTAATTTCATAAGCCAGCTGTTTCCCCTTTTGAGAAATGAGTAAGTCAACTTCATTCCCTGTGCTATCACGCCAGAAAGTCATATTTGGTTCTTTTCCGTTATTAAATGAATCTTTAATGAATTCGTTAATAATCATATTTTCAAATAAGCCACCTCTCAAAAAATGAGTTGATAGTTGCTCTTCATCTTCAACACCCAGCAAGGATGACGCTAACCCTGTATCACAAAAATAGAGCTTGGGAGCTTTTACGAGCCTTTTTGAATAATTATTGTGATCCGGTTTTAGCAAATAAATAATGTAACTAGCCTCCAAAACTGATATCCAGGATTGAACGGTGGAAACAGCTATACCTGTCTCGTTGGCAAGAGAGGATAAATTTAGTAATTGTCCTATACGTCCTGCACAGAGCTTTATGAACAGAATGAACTTACTTAGGTCATCAATATTTTTTAATAATCTAAGGTCTTTTTCAATGTAAGTTTGAATATAGTTTGGGTAAAAGTCAGTTGGTTGAATCTTTTTATCATAAATCCGAGGATACCCTCCCTGAAAGATTTCGTTTTGAATAGAGGTAGGTAAAATTCCTGCCTTTTTCATTTCACCATGTGAAAATGGCAACAATTTAAGTATAGCCGTTCTGCCTGCCAGGGACTGACTGATGGATTGCATTAATAGAAAATTCTGAGAGCCGGCCAGATAATACATGCCTTTTCTATTTTCAGTATCCACATGAGTTTGTAAGTAAGAAAACAGATCCGGAACACGCTGAACTTCATCAATAATGGTTTTATCAGGATAAGTCTTTAGAAAGCCACGTGGGTCGTCATTAGCAAACAATCGATTGTCCGGATCTTCCATAGAAACATACCTGTAGTCAGGTAAGATTGACTTAAGTAATGTGGATTTACCCGATTGCCTGGGCCCTGTGAGAGTAACAATAGGAAATTTACTACCCATTGCTACTAGTTTTTCTGTTATACTCCGTTTAATCATTTCTTTGCAAACTTACGATTCAAAAGTAAATCTGCAAACTTTATTCCACAAAAGTTTCGAAATTGGATTTGCTGCAATTTTCCAAAATTTAGGCCGAAATTGCGGAATGTAATCGGAAAATTGCGCCTAATTTACCGAAAAACTAGAAATAAGTATCTACAGCAAATTGGTACTGATCAATGAAAATTTTCTTGAAAGCCCAGATGTTGTTTTGTTCATAGAACAGAAGCATAGCCTTCTTGTAGTCTACCGAATCAACAGTTCTAAATGAAAGAGGACAATGTTTATGGTTTATTAAAGCTGCATTGCTCACAATTCTGGCGGTCCTTTTATTTCCATCTACAAAGGGTTGGATGTATGAAATGAGCACTAACAGGAGCAATGCTTTCTCAAACACGTTTTCTTTTTTATTAATTAGCTTACACATACTCAAGAGGGCCTCTTTAATTTGGAACTCATTATCCAGAGGTTTATAATTTGTTCCCGAAATACCCACCCTTCTCTTTCTAATATTTTTATCAACCCCAAGATCCTTTATAAGCAACCCATGAATGTCTTCAATTTTTGAAATAGATATTGTGGAAAAGAAATCGGGGTTTTCAACTATGAAATCGATAGCTTCTTTATGATTGAGAAGCATGATTGCTTCTTCTTTTGTTTTCCCTACAGCTGTTTCCTTCTCTTTGAGAAGTCTTTCTGTTTCTAGCAAAGAGTATGTATTTCCTTCTATCTGAGAAGATTTCCAGCTTAGGTCAATGGCAAACCTTTCAAATTCCTTTTTGTATCCTAATTCGGATAGTTGGGAAATATTTTTGATGAATTTTCTTTGGAATATATTCAAATGTTCTTGTTCATTATCGGCAAACAGGCTAATATCTTCCAGAATTTCGGGTATGAGCTGAAAATTGAAGGTTTCCTTGATGTCTCTTTGATTAATCATAAAGTTTCATTTTCGGCTTAAAAATATAAATATTGTAGCTCAAATAATCGTATTTTTGAGCCACATTTTTATACAAAATGAGCTACACTTTCAGCTTCGCTTCCAAGATGGTCACGGCTTGGCCTTGGATCTCTACCCGGTCGTTGTTGAGTTTCACTTTTAGGCGGCCGGTTCTTTTTGAGAGTTGCAGCGAGTCCAGGGCTGTTTTTCCCAGTTTTTCAGCCCATAAGGGGGTAAGGGCGCAATGGGCCGAGCCGGTGACCGGATCTTCGTCTATGCCCGAGGCCGGGGCAAAGCACCGGACAACAAAGTCCGAGTCATAAGACGTAGATGCGGCCGTAATCATCAATTCCCCCAACCCGTTGCTTTTCATGAGTTCCAGGTTGGGCCGGGCGTTGGCAACCTCGGCTTCACTGTTGGCCAGGGCAATCTTCCAGTCGTAGAGGCTCTCGTACATTTCCACAGGCTCAAACCCCACGCACTGCTCAAAACACGCGGGGATGCCCATTTTTTGGATGGGGTAGGTGGGAAAATCCATGACAATCCATGCCTCGGCTTTCCTTATGGTCAATTGGCCCCCGGCGGCCGAGAATTCCAGGGTCTCATGGCCCTTTTTTAAGCCGAGTTCATAGATGGTATGCGCGCCGGCCAGCGAGGCGTGTCCGCAGAGCGGAACTTCCGTGGTGGGGGTGAAAAATCGAATGGTGAACCCCGTCCCCCGAGGCAGGATGAATGCCGTCTCGGACAAGTTCATTTCGGCGGCTATGTTTTGCATCCGCTCGGCAGTCATTCGCTCATCCACCAGCATCACGCCGGCGGGATTGCCTTTGAAAGGCTCGGCCGTAAAGGCATCTACCTGGTAAATTGTATTCTTATGCATCTATAATGGTATTGTTACGTAGTAAAAGAAAGCCAGTCTACGATATTTTTGTGTTCAATTCCTTCAATGTCAGAAGTTATTACATCGGAGGAAATAATATACTTGGGATAATTATCATCAATGGATTTTAATGCGCGGATTTCACGTTCTGCCGTTTTTGGGTCAGACATAGACCACGTTACTTGATAATATTCAAATTTATTTGAAGCATCCCTAACTATAAAATCCACTTCATATTCTCCAATTTTTCCAACCCAAATTTGATAGCCTCGCCTTAGTAATTCTAAATAGACAATATTTTCTAAAATATATCCTATGTCTTGGTATTGAAATTTTCCGAGTTTCAAATTCCGAAATCCAATGTCTGCCAAGTAATATTTTTCTTGTGTTGCTAATTGCTGTTTACCTTTAATGTCAAAGCGATTCACCTGATAAAAAACAAAAGAATTTACCAGATATTCAATATAGCGTTCTACTGTGTTGTGGTGAATATCTTGTTTGTCTTGTTTCATAGCTTTGGAAATATTGCCCGGAGAAACAGTATTCCCTATTGATTCCATTAGAAACTTTGAAAGGTTATCGAAACTTCTCATGTTCTGTATGTTGTATCTTTGCCGAATGTCCTTTTCTACAATGGTATTATAAACATCCTTAATATACATATGTTGAATGTCTGCTCCCTGATCTCGCAACATCACGCCTTGTGGTAATGAGGTTTCGTAGAGGTAATTATTAAACAATTCATACTTGTTTAATGTTGTGTTTTTCTGACTCTCTGAGTATTCTGAGAATGAAAAGGGTAACATATGAATGGTTATATAACGCCCTGAAAGCAAAGTGGCAAGGTCTCCCGACAAAAAATAGGCGTTTGACCCTGTTACATACAAATCAATATGTTGTTCAATATAAAGGGCATCAATAAGTCGTTCAAAATTGGGTATTTGCTGTGGTTCATCAAGAAAAATATAATTCATATTTTTTCTGTCTGTTTTTGCTAATATTTCATTATATATATCGCGCCAAGTATATTCTTCAGGAAAAATGGGCTTTTCAAAATTGTACTTCTGAACTCTTCTTGTAGCTACCCCCGATGAAATGATTTGATGAAAAAACATTTGAAACAAAGTGGATTTTCCTGAACGCCTAAGGCCTGTTACCACTTTAATTATGTGCTTGTCTTTTAATTTTTCTAATTGTCGAATATATATATGCCTATCAATTAAGTGTTTCATAAATCGCAGTTTTTCAGAGATATACACNCTACTTTATCAAAACTTCGTGATTTTAAAAGTTTTGATAAAGATAATAATTTTTCTACATTTACAAGGCTAAATTTCTTAAGACAAAACTTGAGGTTTTAATATACTTAATCATGCAAAAAATACTAATCATTTTTAACCGTGCGCCTTACGACGGAACAGACGTAACGTGGAACGGATTACGTCTGGCAGATTGGGTTGCAGACAGCCATAAAATAGTAACGTTTTAAAAAGCTCCTGTGATTGCTTTTATATACAAGAAGAAAACACTCTCATTGATCATTTGTTTTCTGGTCAGCAGCTTCTGCGTGCCGGGATTCTCAGCCCTTGCAGCTCAGGACAAACTGCAACAGCAGCACAGCAAGCCTTCGCAGCAATGGCTGGACCAAAAGTATTCCATGTTCATTCATTTTGGGTTGTATTCTGCGTACGGCGGTATGTACGAAGGCCGGCCCGTTACGCGCGGGTACAGCGAGCAGATACAGGCGTTTGCAGATATTCCGCGCCAAAAATACGAAGCAGCGGCAGCACAATTCAACCCCGTACAGTGGGACCCGCACCGGGTAGTGGCCCTGGCCAAACAGGCCGGAATGCAATCCATTGTCTTCACGGCCAAACACCACGACGGCTTTTGCATGTACCATTCCCGTCACACCCCCTTCAACATTGTGGAAGCCACGCCGTACGGCAGGGACCTGCTGGGAGAACTTGCCGAGGCCTGCCAGGCAGGCGGGATAGCCTTTGGCGTGTACTTCTCGCTCATTGACTGGCACTTCCCCCTGGCGCACCCCATGTCGGGGCACAACGCCGATCCGCTCACTCCGGAACATTACCAATTCAATCTGGCTCAGGTGGAGGAGTTGATGACGCGGTACGGACCCATTTCCGAGATTTGGTTTGACATGGGTTCCCTGACCGTAGATCAAAGCCGAGGCTTGTACAACCTGGTGACCCGGCTGCAGCCCGGGTGCATGGTGAGTGGCAGGCTGGGCAACGATTTTGGGGATTTTAGCGTAATGGCGGATAACCAGATACCGGAATACCACCTGGCCGTTCCCTGGCAAACGCCTGCCTCGGTGTTTAAAGAAACGTGGGGCTACCGGGAGTGGCAGGAACGCGGCGCGTTGCAACCCAAGGTGGATGAAAAAATAGAAAGTCTGGTTCATGTAGTCGGCCGGGGAGGAAACTACCTGCTCAACTTAGGTCCGCGTGGTGACGGAAGCCTGGTGGAATTTGAAGTGGACATTTTTTTGGAGGTAGGCCGATGGGTGAAAAAGAATTGTCCTGCTCTCTATGCCACGCAGGCCAACCCTTTTGGAGAAATATTCCCTTGGGGCGAGGTTACAAAAAAGGACAAAACTTTGTTCCTTTTTGTACTGGACAATTTTGCAGGACAAAAAATTGACTTGTTTCGGATACGCGGAAAAGTGCAATCGGTACGCATGCTTTCCACAAACCGGGACGTCCCGTTTACCACGGGAGCGGACGATCTGGGAGTGTCCGTAGAAACTCCCGTCCACTTTTTGTCTTGCTGCGAAGTGTTTGAAATAACGTACCCCAACGGGTACGAAATATTGCCCCGCACCGTAATTCATGATTCTTTGCTGACAGCTGCCAACGCCACCCCGCATTTTGGCCACGCATCATTAAATTATTATGCCGGTTACAAAAGCCTGATAGCCAGCGAATGGACATTTTTGATTAAAGAAAAAAATACCGAAGTGCAACTTTTGTCCACTGAAAAAGAAAGAGGACAAAACTTGCAAATAGATTTTGACGGGCAGCAGTACTACGTGACCCCGGGTGCGGTACCCGGCCCAGACGCCAATGCGGCCGGCCCAGACGCCCCATTTGTGCGAACAGATTTAGCCACTATACGCATAGATTCGGCGGTGATCCGCACGGATTCGGCCGCGGTGGTATGGGGCGCGTTGTACCAGAAGCAGGGCAGGGGAGTCTTTGGCTTTGTGGAAGAAGAGGGCAGGGGTCTTGTTGAACCCCGTGTGGCTGCCGGATGGGAAGAAGTTCCCGGTTTCTCTTACGGCACCCGGCAGACCCTGCCCCTGAACCCCCGCCAAAGCATTTTGTTGTTGCAGGAAATTACGGCCCGGGAAGCGCAAACCGTGGCCGTAGAAATAGGCAGCGGAAACGGGGTGTACATCCTGTTAAACGGCAACTACCTTACGGCGCACTGTATGCCCGAACGCATAAGTTACCAACGTGAACTGGTCTTACTGCCTCTGCAAGAAGGAAAAAACCAGCTGCTTGTAAAACTCTACAACGCCTTTGAAGACCAACTTCACTACAGCCTCACCCCGCTGTGGCAATGGACACAATACCGCCAGACACTCCCTTTGGAGCTTCTTCCCACCCACAGCGTCACCCTCAGCACCCCGGACAGCGCCACCCACAGCGCCACCCACAGCGTCACCCTCAGCACCCCGGACAGCGCCCCGCACAGCCACACGCACACCCTCAGCGTACGCCTCGCCAACCCACCCTCTAACGTAACGCCGCTTAGGGCAGAGAACCTTCAGATATTGCTGCTGCCATCAAAAAAAACAGAGTGACCGGAACATGGTATTTGGATTTTTCTTAGATTTATTTCAAATTTTAAATCTATGAAAAGAATTCTATTTGTATTTTCGGGACTATTGATACTCAGTATCTTAAGTTCCTGTAAGAAACCCGATGCCACCGATCCGTTCCGGTATTTTTCTATGGAGCGCAACCAGATAGTTATTATAAGTGATATCCACCTGGGCGCAGACCTTGCCTATGCAGAATGCAAAAATAACCTTCCGTACCTTGAAGAATTTCTTAACCGCGTAAGGTTGTCCGGCAATGTGAAAGAACTGGTTATAGACGGGGACTTGCTTGATGAATGGTTTGTGCCTGCCACTGCCGATACGTACCAGGGAAAAGACCAGGCCGATTTTGTGCGGCGCATTGCTGAAACCAACAAAGGCGTCTTTGATGTTCTAAAAAAGATTATACGCGAAAACAAAATCCGCGTAACGTTTGTGCCCGGTAACCACGACCTGACTATCTCCCGGGAAAACGTAGAACTGATTCTGCCGGGCATCAACCAGCAACGCGACCCGGAATTAGGTCTTGGCACCTATTCTCCTCAGGGCCACCCCAACATTGTGATTGAGCACGGCCACCGCTACAATTTCTTCTGTTCGCCCGACCCGTACTCCAACCAGGACATTGCTCCGGGTACCATCTCGCCTCCCGGGTACTTTTTTACAAGAATAGCTGCCCTTTACGTAGCCCAGGGCCATCCGGCAGAGGCAGGCGATACCGTTCCGGTTGTGACTCGCAATACAGCGGGTGATGAAAGTCAGGACCTGTTGTTTGCCTACTGGAGCCTATGGGACTGGACCTTGAAGAATTTCAAGATTACGAACAAATACGACGAGAAGCTGATAGTCACCAACGTGGACGGATTTACCGGAACGTTTGCCGTGAAAGACCTGCTTCCGTACCAGGAAACCCCCGGCGGATTCATTGACCTGGACCTGTACAACGGGATCCAGGACACGTGGACGCAGAGGCAGGCACACAACAGGGTACAGGTGGCCATTCCCACATTACAGGCCATAGCCGGAGCAGCCCTTCCTGCCGAGACCGATGCCCAGGCCGCCACTCAATACTTCCTGAATCCCCAATCAAACGTAAGAATTGTGGTCTTTGGCCATTCGCACGATGCCAGGATTCTGTCCTCTTTTGACCATTTGCAGCAAAAATCCATCTATGTAAACTCCGGAACGTGGATTGACAACAACCCCAACAGAAGCACCATGAATTTTGTCATCATCACCCCGCAGGATGAAGATTGCTGCTCCAAAACCTACGTACGGCTCTACAACTTCCAGAACAAAGTAATTACCTTGATGGCAGAGGACTCGGTGCGGTTGTAACGAAAAGAGACTGACCTGTTGGAGCATGGTCAGTCTCTTTAGTATGGTATGGGCATTTTGTCTAGAATGCCAGACCTATTTTCATTACCAGGGTACTTCGTTTTTCCTGACTTGTCCTGACTTGTCCTGACTTGTCCTGACTTGTCCCTTTTAGTGCGGCTAGTTCAGCCTTTACTATAGCTGCCTTTTTCGCTTCAATGTACGCTAACGTGCAGATATATAGCGAGTTGTGGAAAGAAGCGCTTTGCAGGCACTTACTACCCTTCAACTAAAAGAGGGTTTTTCCGTGTTTTTCGTGAAGCGACGCGTCCGGCTGTATCGGCCCGGAAAATCCTCCCCACCTTGCGGTGGGTCCCCTCCCTTTTCGGGAG
>JGI24711J26586_10000797_pt1 | contig 24644 bp, 18 predicted proteins | sample BioPla3DNA1_FD_26586 | JGI IMG/M metagenome (IMG submission 26586)
TCTCAAAAGAGTGTCATGGCTTATCTGCCTACACAATAAGATTATGAAACTCAGTATTGTCATCGTTAACTATAATGTCAAACATTTTTTAAGGCAATGTTTGGATTCGGTTCTGGATGCCACTCAAAATATTGAAGCTGAGATCTTTGTTGTGGATAACAACTCGCAAGATCAATCCGTTGAGATGGTTCAGGAGTGCTTCCCACAGGTACATCTAATTGCCAATAAAGAGAATGTGGGCTTCTCCCGGGCTAACAACCAGGCGATTGACATGGCAAAGGGAGAGTTCATCCTGCTGCTCAATCCGGACACGCTGGTACAAAAAGACACCTTTGAAAAGTCGATCCAATTTATGGATGAACATCCGGATGCAGGCGCCCTGGGAGTGAAAATGATCAATGGAGAGGGGGAGTTTCTTCCGGAATCCAAAAGAGCGTTGCCCATCCCTTCCGTGGCTTTTTACAAGATATTCGGACTTTCCAAGCTATTTCCAAAATCTAAGAAATTCAGTTCATATCACCTTACCTATCTGGATGATAATGAAATCAATGAAGTGGAAGTACTTGCCGGAGCTTACATGCTATTGCGCAAAACTGCAATCGACAAGGTTGGATCTCTGGACAACACCTTTTTTATGTACGGCGAGGATGTGGATCTATCCTACCGAATTACACAAGGTGGTTACAAAAATTATTATTATCCCGAAACAAGGATTATCCACTACAAGGGAGAAAGTACCAAAAAAGGTTCTCTCAATTATGTGATTGTTTTTTACAAAGCGATGCAGATTTTTGTGGAGAAACATTTCATTGGAGGAGCCGCCAAAATTTACCGCCACTTTCTCAATTTTGCCATCTGGCTGCGCGCTGGCTTAGCGATTCTCAAAAGAGTAGTAGCCCAGTTGATGATGCCCATTCTCGACTTTATCGTGATCTACTCCGGGATGTTATTGCTGGCAAAGTATTGGGAACAAGCGGTTTTAATCGCACCCTATCCGCCCATTTACCGTTATCTTTTCGTACCGCTCTACATCGTCACGTGGATTCTTTGCATAGCCCTCATGAAAGGGTACAAAAAGCCCTTTGCGCTGCATAAAATCAACAAAGGAATTCTGCTGGGTACGGTCGCCATATTGCTGATCTACTCGCTCCTACCGGAAACCGCAAGATATTCACGCGCTATCATCGTTTTAGGCGCCATGTGGACTACCGTTGCCATGAACTCTCTCCGTTATCTGTTGCATAAACTCAAGATTAAGTCGTTTTATTTTGGGGATTCTTCTTCCAGGAAAATAATGATATTAGGGGGGAAGGAAGTGCATCGCGTTGCACTTTTGGTACAGCTGAATGATACTGCTCCCGAAAAGCTCCTATTCAGTGACCTCACCGCTCCATTTGATCAAAAAAAATTTATTGAACTGCTGGAAGATGAGAAAATCAACGAGTTGGTATTCTGCACTGAAACCGTAGAGATTCACACTGTGATCGACCTCATCACCCAACTCAAAGACCACAACATCACTTTCAAGATAGCCCCCAAAGAACCGGGCGTGCTGATCAGTCCGCAGGATGTGAGAACACCTATAGCCGAGCAAGAAGTGGAGATTGATGGCTAAAAACCAAACTACCAACACTGAAACTTATGCAATATGCTTTTTAACACCATAGAATATCTCCTCTTTTTACCCATTGTGGTAATATTTTACTTCCTGCTCCCTCATAAGTTGAGGTGGATATTGCTTCTTGCAGCCAGCTACTTCTTTTACATGAGTTGGAAGGTAGAGTATGTATTCTTGATAGCTATATCCACGTTAATTGCTTATTCGAGCGGTGTTTTGATGGAAAAATACCCGGGTAAAAAATCAAAACTGCTACTCCTCATATTGAATCTCAGTGCAAACCTGGGGATACTTTTTTTCTTCAAATACTTTAACTTTGCTGCTGAAAATATCAACCTCCTCTTTGATAAGTTAGAGATAGGAAAAGATATCCCATTAATGAGTTTTTTATTACCGGTTGGAATTTCATTTTATACCTTTCAGGCTTTAAGTTACTCCATTGACGTTTATTTCGGAAAAGAGAAGGCTGAAAAACACTTAGGCTATTTTGCCCTATATGTCTCATTTTTTCCTCAGCTTGTAGCCGGTCCCATTGAGCGTTTTTCCAGACTTACACCACAACTCAAGGCAAAACATGATTTTACTTACGATAATCTGGCTAATGGACTACGACTTATTCTCTATGGTTTATTTATCAAAATGGTGATTGCAGATAATCTGGCCGGAATTGTTGACAAAATATATGCTGCCCCAAACAACTATTCTTCTCTGGATATATTGAAAGGTGTCGTTTTCTACTCTTTCCAGATTTACAGCGACTTTTACGGATACTCCGTTATTGCTATCGGAAGTGCAAAAATAATGGGTGTAAACCTGATGAACAACTTCAAAACACCCTATTTGGCAAAAAATATAGCCGAGTTCTGGCAAAGATGGCATATTTCCCTATCTACTTGGTTTAGAGACTATTTATACTATCCTCTTGGAGGTAATCGGGTAAAAAAAAGCAGATGGGCACTCAATATCATGATTGTTTTTGTAGTCAGTGGAATTTGGCACGGCGCCAACTGGACATTTCTGATTTGGGGTGCTCTATATGGCGTTTTATATATCCTTGAAAAGGTTTTAAACTCGGCTTTGAAGCTGGAAAAAGAACATAAACCCTACTCTCTCGGGCATATTCTCTTATCGCTCAAAACCTTTGCTTTGGNTACTTTAATATGGGTATTCTTTAGAAGTCAGTCCTTTGGCGAAGCAATGAACATTTTCACTTTATTATTTTCAGGATCAGGACAAATAACTGAAGCACTAATCATTCCGGGTTATGTTTGGTTTTGGTTGATCTTTTTTATCATTACGGACATCTTGCTGTACAATAAACGCTTTGATTCATGGATGGCAAACATTCCTCTTATTGGCAGATGGATTATATACGCTATTTTTATCTTTAGCATCATTGTCCATGCGGGAGTAGAAAATTTTCCATTTATTTATTTCCAATTCTAAACAGTAAGGTATGTACAAAAAAATAGCATTCAAAGTAATTCTTCTATTTATAGTGCTGGTGATCATCAATGCTGTTTACAGTAAATGGTTCTATGAGGATGATATTCAACAACATTCTGATATCATCAATTTGGTTAGAGATATCCCCAATGATGCAGACATCATATACGTAGGGGAATCATCTAACAACTCTTTTCGTAGAGATGATCTTGATAAAAGATATATTTCTGCCTTTGTGGGAGATTACTTCCCGGAATTAAACACTTACGACATCACAAAACCTGCAGCCCATGCGGGTATTTATAAAGTCTTGTTAGAGAACATCCCTCTTGAAAACCAGGTTAAGACTGTAATTGTTACTCTCAACTTACGTTCTTTTAATGCAAATTGGATCTATTCTGACCTTGAAACACCGTTACAAAAAAGTTTAGTTCTGATCAAACCATACCCACCACTATTCAATCGTTTTTTATTATCCTTCAAAGCATATGACATCAAATCAGAAAGTGAGCGGGAGGAACAATTTAAGAAGAAATGGAAAAGAGATCAATTCAATTTACCATTTGAATTCCCGTTTCAAAACGTAATTGAGTGGGATTATTGGATGGCCAATTACGGCATAAAAGATAGTGTTGGAAATATTGATTACAAACAAACTGAATTGGCTTGTCACTACATTAAAACTTATGGTTTTCAGTTAGACACTACAAATAATCCCAGAATCAAAGATTTTAATGATATTATAAAATTAGCACATAAAAGAGGCTGGAACCTTGTTTTTAATCTATTGGCAGAGAACACTGAAAAAGCACAAGAGCTGATCGGTGATGAATTAGTTTACATGATCAATGAGAATGCTAAGATCCTGGAAAACTACTTTCAAAATAGAGGTGTAATAGTAGTTAACAACTTAAATGTCGTTGAAGATGAACAGTTTATTGACCAGGATTGGACTACAGAACATTATGCTGAAAAAGGAAGAAAAATAGTTGCAAAAAACGTTGCCGAAGCATTAAAAACCTGGTACAAAGAGTTTTACGTAGAAGTGAATTTAGGCACTACATACCATACGAATTTCTTTAACAGTTGCGATAACAGTTGTGAAGTTTGGGAACAAATGCACACCATAACCTCTGAATTAGCTTATTCCGGCAACAAGTCATCACGAACTGGTACAGGCAATGATTTCAGCATTACCTGGGAGTATCCTCTAAAGGTTATACCTGACAGCTTGAAACAAAATATTGCCATTGAGCTTATGCTCAATCAAAAATCTTTAAACCATGACGCAAAACTGATTATTGAGGCACACGGAAGTAGTTTCAACTTCTATAGGGTTGGATTTGATGTAAAAGATGATATCAAGGAGGTTAATCAATGGGTAAAATACAGCAAAACCTTCACCATCCCGGATAGCATTAAACAAGCCGATTTAATGAAAATTTACATCTACAACCCTTCCCGGGAGAAAATATATGTGGATGATTTTAGGATAGTAATTAAATAAGGAAGAAGGTAGAAGGTAGAAGGTAGAAGGTANAATTAAAAGGCGGAAGGCGGAATTCAATTACGAATTACGAATTACGAATTACGGGGTTCAAATTAAAATTGAACGCGATTATTGTAGGGACAGGTCGCGACCTGTCCGAGAAAAACCAAAAAAACAACCATGGTCCATGATGTTATTATGCAACAGCATTAAAATTACAATAAACGTTTGATATTCACGAAATTACAGATTATAAATTTGATTAACCGCGATTGTAGGGGCAGGGCTTGTCCCTGCCCTTTGCCGAGTGGGGAAATAAAATAAAAAAAGAGGGAAAACTATCCTGCCCCCCTTTTTTTTTATTTTAAAATAAAAACAGAAAAAAATGAATATTTATATGTATATTTGCAAGCAGAATACAATTATTATCCCGTTCGAAAAACAGAGATCAAAACCACAAAATATTAAATTTGGATCAAGATGAAACCTTTTAAAATTTTCAGTTTGTGTGTAGGGATTTTGTTGAGTAGTCTCACATTATTTTCCCAAAAAGAAGATAAGAATGGAATCTTGGGAAAATTTCCTGAACATGATCCGAGATTCCTGGCAAAACTGCCTGAATATGAAATTAAAAATCCTGCAATATATAGTTTATTGGAAGGTTTAGATGAGCTTTCGGAGGATTGTATTTTTTGTATTCTGAATCAACCCTATTATTACCGATTTGATATTTCTTTTGAAGAAAATTCAACTACAAAAATTACGGCTGTTGTTGAACAACATGCTTCCTGGTTGTTGGAATATAGAATCAGGGAAGCAAAGAGTAAAGGTTTTTTTTATCATCATGATATTTTGGCAATAGTTTATTCCAATGGTCCGATAGATGAGTTCTTCGAGCTTAAAAATGATTCTTTACACGTTTTTTATAATCAACATATATGTTTGGAAACAAATGATGAGGCAGGTTTGCAATATAGCTATTCAGATGGGCGATTAAGTAAAAAAGGAGTGAGATGGGAATGCCCAAAAAAATCCTATTTTTCCCGACAGATTCGGGAAAGCGACACCCGGGAATTTTTGGTTAATCAATGTCAATGTACTGATGAGATACTAAATTATGAAGATGGAGAATTTGTAGGAAAACTACCCAAAAATTATGATTATCTTTATATCAAATACAGCATTGACAAGAACAGAGAAGTTACGATGAACAGAATCTCTTATGAGAAGCGATTCCCTATGAAAAGACCTGATAAATTCTTTCAAAAATGTTACCGAATAAGTCCCATTTATCAGAATGGCTTCTATATTGGGATCCTGTTTTAGGGCATTCAAGGATGAAGGTAGAAGGTAGAATTACAAGGCGGAAGGCGGAAGGCGGAATTTTTCAATTACGAATTACGAATTACGGGACCTTTTGATTTCGGATTTCGGAATTTGACTATAATTTTATGATTTCAGGATATATCTTGCTGAAATTCAACTACTTTCAACTTCTTATTTTTTATTTCTTATTTGGAATTTAAAATAATTGGGGGGCAGATAAAGTGTTCCTCTTAAGTTATTCCGTTTCCCCACTCTGGAATGTTATACCTTTTAGTAAACGACACAAATTACGGATCGCTGATTTCATAATTCTACCTCCTAAATTTATTCCGAAATCCGAAATCCGAAATCCGAAATTTTATATGTATATTTGCAAGCGGATAGACTAAATTATGAAGGTCAAGATAATAATTTTTTTTCAAATCTTTGTGTTGTGTTCATGTTTGAAAACAACAAGTATTGATAAATTTAAACAAAAATACGATTGGGAAATAAGTGAAGGGGAGTTTCTGTATGTGACTTCGAATACTCATATGTACTATTATGAATTCCATTATCAAGATAAAACGTACGAAGCCTCAGCAAATTCAAATGCCGGAGATTGGTATTCGAGACACAAATATAATTATCAAATTATTTTTGACAAAAAAAATCCGGGTAAAAATCATATAGTTTTATTCCAATATCCCATAATTAAGGAACCTAAAATTTTTGAAGGTACAGGAAAAATTATTTGGATACGAACAGTTAAACATAAAGTATGTATCAAATATGAATTTGCCATCATTTCTCCGACCGGGGATGATGTTTGGAAATCTGAATCTGTTGAATTTTTACCTATTGAGTATTACGAATCTTTACAGAAGATAAAGAACAACAATTTAACTTTAACTATTTTTATTACCCGTTTAAAAGATCGGGTTTACCCTTGGATCGATAGAACAGTCTTAGATGATTGATGCTTTTTACGGTACTATCACGAGCTTTGCTTTGCTATTCCGCTAAGAGCCATTCCAGTGAAAAACTGGTAAAAACATTGTCGCTATAATCATCCTTTTCGAAGAATAGGCCTATGTCGCCGTTTTGTAAGATGCAGAGCGAAGAGTATGCTGCGGAACCGGCGTAAATCGTTTTGGGGTCGGACCAGGTTGTACCGTTGTCCAGACTGTATCTTACAGACAGATTTTCTCTGTTATTTTTCGATACCAGGTTTGAAAAAATGAGGATATTTTTGATTTCTCCTTCAATTTTGTAAGGATAATTTAAAATAGCGGCATTGCAGCTCGGATCAATCAGTACTGAATCGGGTCTGAAGCTCCAGGTTTTCCCTTCATCATCGGATGTATGAACATACCTGCAACCCAATCCGTTTACTCTGCTGTTGACCATCCAGGTGCCATTCGCTAATTCAACAACCTTTGATTCATCAGCCGGTTTGAGGGGATGATCGATGAGATACCAGGTTTTCCCGTGATCATCAGAGCCAAACAGCACCAATCCATTTTCGAGATTAACCAAGGTGTGTAACAGCTTTCCCGAGTGGATTTGGATTCCCTCTCCGGAAGTGATAAACTTGAAATTTTTATGCCATTCCGGTTTTGAAATCTGTTGGGTTATATCCACCGGTTCAGACCAGGTTTTGCCGTGATCCGTGCTTTTTACGTAGTGCAAATAGTAAACCTCTTTTTCCAGGTTTAAGTTCATGTAGTTGTAAAACAGAAAGATCTCTTTAGTGATTTGATCCACAATAATGGATGGATCTGAGGCAGATTCTCCGAGAGGGAAATCCACAATCACTTCAATTTCCGACCAGGTTTTGCCGTTATCTTCACTTCTGCGAATAGCGATATTGATATCCGCGCTGTGACGTAAATCGCCACAAGAGGGAACTCTTTCATCGATGGCGGCAATCAGATCTCCATTGGTAGCTTTTGCCAAAGCGGGAATGCGATAACAAGCAACACCCTCCTTCATTTTGGTGTTAAACAAAGATTGAAACTCCTGTTGGGAATAGGATTGTCCCAATGAGAAAATTACAATTATAACAAAAAGAAAACGAGATTTCATAATGCAATGAATTAATAACCTGCAAAATTACGGATTTTTATTTGTCTTTAAAAAGAGAACGAAATTTCTCCTTAAACCGGGTCATCTTGGGGCGAATTACCATCTGACAGTAGGGCTCGTTGCCGTGCAGTTCAAAGTAGTCGGTGTGGTAATCCTCCGCTTTGTAGAAATTCTTGATGGGAGCCACTTCAGTAACGATCGGATCTTTGAACAGCTGCGCCTCTTCGATGCGGCTCATCACCTGCTGAATCGCTTCTAACTGCGCCTCATTGCTGTAATAGATGGCAGAACGGTACTGCGTGCCCACGTCGGGACCCTGACGATTGAGGGTAGTCGGATTGTGCACTGCGAAAAAGATCTCCAGCAGCTGCTCCACCGACAAAACAGCGGGATCATACACCACCTTTACCACCTCCGCATGACCGGTCTCGCCGCTACATACATCGCGGTAGGACGGATTCTCCATCTCCCCTCCACTATACCCGGACTCTACGGAAATCACCCCTTTCAACTTCTTGAACATCGCTTCCACACACCAGAAACAACCGGCTCCCAGAAGAATCGTGTCGGTTGCAGGTTGGAAGGAGAGCGAAGTGGAGTTAACACAGTAACGCATGCCGGTTTCGGTCTTCCCATCATCAAAAAGATGTCCCAAATGGCTTCCACAATGGGGACACAGAATCTCCACCCGCATCATATTGTGAGAATAATCGGCTACTTTTTGGATCTTTCCGCTCAACTCACGGTCAAAAGAGGGCCACCCGGATCCGGAATCAAACTTCATCTCATCCGTAAAGAGCGGTTCTCCACAGGCTGCACAATGGTAAGTCCCCTTTTCATAGTGGCGGTCATACTTGCCGACATGAGGCGGATCGGTACCCTTCTCGCGCAGTACATAATATTGCTCCGGAGTCAGACGAGCTTTCCACTCCTCTTCTGTTAAATTTTTGAAATCTTTTTTCCCGAGCTGATTTGTATCGATCTTTGAAAACTCCTGTTCCTCATTGGAGTTCCCTAAAATGGAAAGTAATATGATTATGGTTTGCATGGTTCTCTTTATTTAATTCTGATGGTCAAAAGTAAAGAAAAAGCAAACAGGGTGAATATCAATATTTTAAATAGGATCTGTTGAATTTGTCTATAGGATTAATCCTCTCTGATAATATTTGCACCCAAGCTATTCAAACGGTTCACAATATCCTGATAACCTCTATCGATCTGTTCCACGTTTTGAATCACGCTGGTTCCTTCTGCTGAAAGCGCAGCAATCAGCAACGCTACCCCAGCACGAATGTCGGGAGAAGCCATCTTGGTTGCCCGCAGCGGTATCTGATGATTCATTCCGATTACCGTAGCACGGTGGGGGTCACACAGAATGATTTGCGCTCCCATACTTTGCAAGCTATCCACAAAGAAGAGACGACTTTCGAACATCTTCTGGTGAATCAAAACGCTTCCTTTCCCTTGAACGGCAGTTACCAAAGCGATACTGATCAGGTCGGGAGTAAATCCGGGCCAAGGCGCATCGGCGATCGTCAAAATAGAGCCATCCATCTGACGCTCAATCACATACTCTTTCTGTTTCGGAACAAAGATATCATCTCCCCGTTGTTCCAGTTTAATCCCCAATTTAGAAAAAGTGTAAGGAATAATCCCTAAATTCTCCCAGGAGCAATCCTTAATCGTAATTTCAGAGCGATTCAGGGCTGCCATTCCAATAAAGCTACCTATCTCGATCATATCGGGCAACACAGTATGTTCACAACCGTGTAACTTTTCCACTCCTTCGATAGTCAGCAAGTTGGATCCCAAACCGGAGATTTTGGCACCCATCCGATTCAACATCCTGCACAATTGCAACAGATAAGGTTCACAGGCTGCATTGAAAATAGTGGTTGTTCCTTTTGCCAACACGGCTGCCATCACCAAGTTCGCTGTTCCGGTCACGGAAGCCTCATTCAGCAACATATAACAGCCTTTTAGCGGAGCCGCTTTGAGCTTATAGATCATCCCTTTATGGTGAGACATCGTTGCGCCCAACTTCTCAAACCCCTCAAAGTGAGTAGTTAAGGGTCTACGGCCAATTTTATCTCCACCCGGTGCAGAAGCATACGCCACTCCAAATCGGCCCAAAAGCGGTCCGATGGTCATGATGGAAGCACGAATTTTTCCTGATAACTTTACATAATCCTTCGTTTTCAGAAACTCCAGATCGATCTGACTCGCTTGAAACTGAATTGAGCTGCCACCGAGAGGAGTCACTTCCACTCCGATAGAGCTCAGAATTTTGATCAACCGACGAATATCCACGATATCGGGAACATTATGTACAATCACCGGCTCATCTGTCAGCAACACGGCACACAAAATCTGTAAAGCTTCATTTTTCGCACCCTGAGGTGTAATTTCACCGGAGAGCGGATGCCCTCCTTCAATAATAAAACTAGCCATAATATAAAAAAGTTAAACTTATTCAGGAATCACTTTCTTAAATTGAGTCTCAAACTCCATACGATACGGTTCACCGATAATATGAGTCAAAAAGTGAGTGTATTGATCGGAAAACTGGAACTGCTCCTGATCGTAATACTCGAGAGGTAGCGGGAAGTTTCCAATATTGCCCATCTCGATAACGCTAGTGTGGAACTCCTCTAATTCGTTATAAGGCACGATATCCTTCATTACCGGCATCTTACCGTAATCCTCTCTCAACAATAAATCAACTACCTTGTCAGCCAATGTAGAGGTCAATCGACGATCGTACTCATAGCATCTGCCTGATCTGGGGATATAACCTGAGATTTGTCCTCTCGCCTCAATACCGAGTTTTTTGTTAATTTCCGATGCAATCACTCCGCTGATTCCTCCAAAACGTGGGTGTCCATACTCATCCAAATCGGAGCTGGCGTACACCATGCCCAACTCTCCTTTCTCGTCATTCCACCATCTAACTCCTTCTGCAACTGCAATAATCAAACTTTTAGTCGGAGAGGCATGATATTTCTCTTTCACAAACTCAAAAAAGCGCTCTTTACGCTCTTTGGTCATCTCCACTTCCGGAACCAATGAGATTTGCGCCCCTCCAAAAGAAGCTGAACCGGTCAACCAGCCGGCATCACGACCCATCACCTCCAACACCATAATCCGTTGGTGTGACTCATTGGTAGTGTGCAACTTAGCGGTTAACTTTTTAATCTGCATCGCACCTGATGGAAAACCGGGACACAACACGGTTTCATACGATTTTCCTTGATAATGGTGCATCGTGCTGGTTCTCAAGTCATTATCGATGGTCTTGGGAAAACCGATCACCGGAATTTTATATTTCTCATACATTTTTCTGGCAGCACCATTGGTGTCGTCTCCTCCAATGGTCACCAAAACATCTATTTTATATCTTTCAATGTTTCTCAAGATCTGCTCTGAACGATCCTCAGGATTGCGTTTCCCCGGAAATGGATTGGTTCTGCTGGATAGCAGTCCGGTACCACCATAGATTCCATTGTAAGGAATATTGGTCAAATCCACCACATCTCCATCGCCCAACAGACCCCTCCAGCCTCTTAAAATGCCGTACACTTTAAATCCCAACATCGATGCCCGATTTCTTACTGCTTCAATACTGGAATTGATGGCAGGAGTATCACCGCCTCCCGACAAGATCGCTAATATTTTACCACTAAAAATTTTATCTGTTCTCATAAGCTATAATTTTTTAGAAATCGATTAATCATACATTTTATTAATATTTTGAAGAAAATACTTCATACAGTTTCCCGGATTGCGGTCCACGATGTGAAGAATCGCGACGAATCAGCACCTCTTCCCGTTTCATCTCCTCGAAAATCGCCGCTGTGATAGATTGAGCAACATACTCGTTATAGTTGAGTGCTATAAATTGACCTGATAGATCATAATAAGCTTGTTGTACCTGTTCCCAAAGCGTATTCACTCCGTGAGCTGTCAACCAGGGTTGCGCTACCGTCAATACTCTGGAATAAACTGACCCATAATAATGCGTTTCAAAGTACGTAACAACTGCCGTAGAATCCCCTCTCAACAGTTTATAGGGTTCAGCAAAGTTAACAGTCGGAAACAGTTCATTGTAAAAAGCCTTCATGGAATTCCCGTTTAAAGATGCGGCATGATTTGTTTTCCAATACAAAGAATCCAACGTTCCGCCATATCCATTAGCACGCAAAAGGGTATCCACATGAGCTAATTGAGTCGGAAGAAGAATCCGATAATGCCCTTCATCATAGTGATAAAACCCCATCGGAACCGAGTCGGGAATCATCAAATGTGCATTGGAGGTATCCGCACATTGCACCAAACATTGTCTGAATGCACGGTTTAATTCAATATCTGTAAAAAGTTGATTCGCATATTCATTTGTCAAATCGGTACATTTAACAAAAAGCAAAGGAATAATAAAAAGATAATAGATTGAAAATTTTTTCATCGAAGTTGTTTTTTTATCTCGCAAAGATACTTATTTTTGTCGAATGAAACCATCCCGATTAAAATTTATTGAATCTGCTCATTCTACGAATGTTACGTTCATGGAGTCCTACCCTCTTTATCTCGAAAACTGGGAAACGGGTACTCCTTTTTACGCAATTTATACCAATCACCAAACAGAAGGCAAGGGATTAGCCGATAATCGATGGCTGAGTGAGCCTCTGAAAAATCTCGCTTTCAGTGCCCTCTTTCGTCCGCCGCTACCCGCTCAGAAGCAGTTCATTTTCAATCAATATTTTGCTGTGGCGATCCGCGATTTGCTGGCGCAATACCTGCCCAATCCTCAGATTAAGTGGCCGAACGACATCTATGTGAATGAGAAAAAGATTGCCGGCATTCTGATCCATCACCTCATCCAGGGCGAGGAGATCAAAGCTACCATTGCCGGCGTTGGTATCAATATCAATCAAATTGATTTCGACCCTACCCTACCCAATCCCATTTCAATGGCGCTGATTACCAACCAATTATACGACGTTGATCAGATAGCTCATGAATTGGCAGAGAAATTGGATGAATTGTACGGTCTGATTACCAATCAGGAATGGGACACTATCGAAAAGCAATACTTTCAACATTTTTATCGTTATTTATCTTTAGGAAATTATAAAATAGGGGGGCAGGAAATGCGTGGCACTATCGTAGGATTGAGCCCATACGGACAACTCCTCGTTCAAGGAGAGGACGGGACCCTCTTCACTTGTAACTACAAGGAGGTGATCTTTCTACCTCCTCACTCAACCACTGAAGCATGAAAGAACAGATCAGGGCAGTTTTAAAAGATTATTGGGGTTACGACCGGTTCAGGGAGTTGCAGGAGGATATTATCCTCTCCGTTCTGGAACGGAAAGACACCCTGGCACTACTCCCCACGGGAGGAGGAAAGTCGATCTGCTTTCAGGTTCCGGGATTAGTCAAAGAGGGCATCTGTATTGTGATTTCGCCCCTCATTGCACTCATGAAAGATCAGGTTGAGAATCTCAAAAAACGGGGTATCAATGCCGGAGCAATCTACTCCGGACTCTCCACCCGCGAGATCGAATCGATGCTTAGCAATTGTGTTTATGGAGATAGCGTCAAGTTTCTCTATGTTTCACCGGAAAGATTGAAAACCCCGCTCTTTATCAACCACTTACAGCAAATGAATGTCTCCCTGCTCGCTGTCGATGAAGCGCACTGTATCTCCCAGTGGGGCTACGACTTTCGTCCCCCCTATTTGGAGATCAGCAAAATCAGAGAATATCTTCCCGATGTGCCCGTTTTGGCGCTCACTGCCACAGCCACCCCGGAAGTAGTCGTGGATATTCAGGAGAAGCTGGGCTTCCCTGAGTTGAACACCTTTCAGAAAAGTTTCAAGAGAGACAACCTGACCTATATGGTTGTCAAAGAGCAAAATAAGATGGGCAGGATGATCCGCGTGATCAACCATTATCCCGGCACGGGCATTGTGTATGTCCGCAACAGAAGAAAAACCAAAGAGATTGCGGAATATATTGCGGCACACAACATTACGGCAGACTTTTATCATGCGGGACTCTCCGCCGAGGTGCGGGATGCCAAGCAGAACGACTGGATGAACGACAAAACCCGCGTCATCGTTTCGACTAATGCTTTTGGAATGGGTATCGACAAGCCGGATGTACGCTGGGTGATCCACCTCGATATTCCGGACACGCTGGAAGCCTATTTCCAGGAGGCGGGACGGGGCGGCAGAGACCTGAAACCCTCGACTGCGGTCATGCTGTATGATGACGGAGATATCAAAGAACTTAAGGAGAGTTTTGAGAACTCCTTCCCTCCTATCTCCCTGATTCGAAAAAGCTACGATGCGCTCTGCAACTACTACCGGATTCCTTTAGGATATGGAGAAAACAGTACTTTCGACTTTCAGATAAACGAAGTAGCTAAACAGATTGATATCAAGCCTTTAGAGCTCTACTACTGCATCTCCTTTTTAGACAAAATCGGCATCCTGATGATGAATGAGGATGGGAAACGGGTTTCTGTAGTCACGATGGTGATGAGAGACAAAGAGTTGGAGCAGTTTTACAAAAAAGAGCCTCAATACGAGTGGCTGATCAAGCTGCTTTTGCGCACTTATGGAGGAATTTTCACGAACTTTATCAAAATCTACGAAGAGAATCTCGCTACCCGCTCCGAAACCGAGGTGAGCAGAATCATGAACGACCTGAGAACATTGAGTCAAATGGGAGTGCTTACCTATATCCCAAGGACTAAAACACCACAGATCAGCTTCTTGGAAAATCGTGTTGACTCCAATTATCTTTATTTTGATGATGCGATTTACAAAGAGCGCAAAGAGGTTGCTGCCAAACGATTGAATGCGGTGTTGCACTTTGTAGAATCGACAGATCAGTGTCGTTCACAGCTTCTGTTAGCCTACTTCGGTGAAACCAAAAGTACTCCCTGCGGCACCTGCGATGTCTGTTTGCGCTGGCACAAAAACCAAATCCGCCTGAAAGAAGAGAAAGAGATGGTAGAGCAAATATTAAAACACCGCGGCACTCCCTACGACGAGATCATTCGGGAGATTTCCAAGCAGTTCCCCGAAAAAAAAGTGATCGAAATCATGAGAAAACTGATCGATTTGGGGCAAATCTAATCGTGAATGGAGAGTTCATGAACTTGTCGGGAATTTATAGCACCATGGAAAAATTTCAGATTTCGGATTTCGGAATGAAAAGAAGGCGGAAGGCGGAATGAACAATTACGAATTACGGAATCAAAATTATAACACATTGATATATAATTGGATACAATTTATCATTTTTAAAAATCAGGTTAATATATTCGAAATCAAGATAACCCCGAAGGGGTGACATTATTATAGCAAAATGTTGACCCCAAGAGTGATTTAAACCCCGAAGGGGTGACATTATAATAAATTTGGGCTAAAGCCCTTTGTGGCAGAGGAAAATTCCTATCCACGACTTAAAAGTCGTGGCAATTGATATTATTGATTGCCAAGTAGTTACATTATATTTTCGCTAAATTTTGAAATTCTAAATTCTGTTTCCTAAATTTAAGATCTCGTAATTAGTAATTGATCACACATGTCCAAAAAGGTCAAACATTCCAGAGTGGGGAAATATAATAACTAAAATGGAACACCTTGTCTGCCCCCTTTTATTTTAAATACCAAATAAGAAGTAAGACATTGCTGTAATCCCATTTCATCGTCGCGGCAGGTCGCGCCTGTCCTTACAATATATTTCCCATTTTGACGTTTTGACTTGACTAACCATTAAAACAAAAATATTATGAATACAGTAAATGTACGTTGGAATGAAGGTATGGAGTTCACGTCGGAAGTGAATGGCCATGAAATTATTATTGATGCTAAAGAGGAGTTTGGCGGAAAAAATGCCGGTCCCAGACCGAAACCGTTGATTTTAACTGCCTTAGGAGGCTGCACCGGAATGGATGTTGTTTCCATCCTCAAAAAAATGCGTGTTCAATTCGACACTTTCAATGTAAAAGTGGAAGGTGAATTAACCGATGAACACCCCAAACATTACAAGGAGATCAGGGTAACTTATGAGTTTACCGGCACCGATTTGAATATTGACAAAATCAAAAATGCTGTCAACCTCTCTGAAGAAAAATATTGCGGAGTAAGTTACACGCTAAAACAAGCGCTGAATCTAACAACAGCAATTGTTGTAAATGGAAAAAACGTGTAACAATTACGAATTACGAATTACGAAATCGTAAACTTTAATTGAACTTGATAAGGCAGGGGTTATCTCTGCCTTTATTTATTCCTCCTTCGTGAGCGGCACTCCCCAATCGTCAATATAATCTGACCACAAATAGAGCAAATTGCCTTCTATTCTATAGATTTGATAACGGGGAACACCACCTTTTACATACATTTTGATTTTTCCATCTTCTATACACCAAAGCCAATTATACTCATACCCATTAAGACTTTGCCTTAAGGTTGCATCTGACTTGAAATGCCACAATACATAACCTGGCTCATTGGGATCTCCATGTGACCATTTACCAAATAAATTAGCATCTAATTGTGCTGTTGGGTTAGTTCCATTGGAATTTTGATCATCATCTTTACATCCGACAGACAACAACAAAAATCCTGAGATTAATGCTAGAAATAGAATCTTTTTCATTTTAACTATGTTTTTATTTTCCTACTCATACGACTTTTATTCCCTATTTTCGGATTGAATTATATTTATCTTTTGGCGCAAATGTACGATTTTTTTCATCATTGAATATGTTCCAAATAAAATTCGTGATTAAATTCATTCCGCCTTCCGCATTTTTTCATTCCGAAATCCGAAATCCGAAATTTTTCTTACCTTTGTCGCCTGAGCTGACATGTCGCAATAAACCTTTAAAACTTTTCAACGAGACTACGGTAATGCAATTCAAACATCCTGATTTTGAACCTTTTATAGAATCCTTACAACAGAAACAGAACCTTTCGCTAACCGGATTGGCAGGCTCCTCGCAGGCGCTACTTTGTGCCAATAGCTTCATGCAGGTCGGCAATAAACAGCTGATCATCCTGCCGGATAAAGAGAGTGCCGCTTTCTTTTACCACGATCTGGAAACACTCCTGAAAGATGAAGAACAGGCTCTACAGGACAAAAAAGTACACTTTTTTCCGTCCAGCTTTACCCGCACTTTTGATCCTCATAATCCCGATGTTACCAACCTGAAACTGCGCTCTGAAATTGCCGATAAGCTGATCTCATCGCAAGAACCGGTCCTGATTGTCAGCTATCCCGATGCGATGATCGAAAAAATGGCTTCTCCAACCTATCTCAAAGAGAATCGGTTTGAGATTAAAAAGGGAGAGGTTGTCCCACCGGAGATCTTTTTGGAGTTCCTCTACGCATTTGAGTATAAACAGGAGGATTTTGTATTTGAACCGGGACAATTTGCATGGCGGGGTGCCATTTTCGATATCTTTTCCTACTCGGAAGAGTATCCGTTTCGGATTGAGTTTGAAGAGGAGATAATCCACAATATCCGGATGTTTGATCCCGGTACGCAACTCTCTGTAAAAGAGGTAGATCAGATCCATATCATGCCGGCACTCACTTCCGGGATGAACCAAAACAGACAGGTCTCCCTGTTTGAGTTTCTGGATCCGGAAACGATCATCTGGGTCAACGAGTTTCCCACCATCCGCTCCTTTATCGAACATCAGTGGAGAAACTTTGAGAAACAGTGGAACTATGACCAGGGAGTCCCACACTTTTTCTTAAGCGGGGAACAGATGGAAGAGGAGCTACAACGGTTCCAACTGCTACAGATTGGCTCCCCCCTATTTATTTTTTTTCAAAATTATGACTTTAAAATAAAACCACAACACCACTTTAATAAAAATTTCGATTACCTGCTTGAAGAATGGATCGATAATTTGGAACGAGGGTACGAAACGCTTTTTTTGTCGCCCAATAGTAACCAGCACGAACGGATTAAAAAGATCATGCAGGACCTGCTGGCTGAGTATAATGAGGCGCATCACACAACTTACGAAGTGGAACAACTATTTTATTCTCAACCCATTACATTACATGAAGGATTTCGGGATGAGGAAGGAAAATTGTGTGTTTATACGGATCACCAGTTTTTTGAGAAGTATCACCGGTTTGTGGTTCGGGACCGCTATAAAAAGAGCGAATCTTTCTCGTTGAAGGAACTTTTTGACCTGCAGCAAGGGGATTATGTGGTGCATGTCAACTACGGAATCGGGATTTATGAGGGGCTGACGAAGATGGAGGTGAACGGAAAGTTACAAGAGGCGATTCAGCTGACTTACAAGGATGGGGCGCAGCTTTACATGAGTATCCACGGGTTGCATAAACTGAGCAAATATAACGGAAAAGAGGGTACGGCACCGACTTTACACAAGCTGGGGTCCAGTGCGTGGCAGCGGACTAAGGATAAGAGCAAAAGAAGAGTAAAGGAGATGGTGATCGACCTTGCCAGGCTTTATGCTGAGAGGAAAGCCAAGCCGGGATTTGCTTTTTCACCGGATTCCTACCTCCAAACGGAGCTGGAAGCCTCTTTTATGTACGAGGATACGCCGGATCAGTACAAAACCACGCAGGCGGTGAAGGCGGATATGGAACAGGATCGCCCAATGGATCGTTTGGTGTGCGGTGATGTCGGATTCGGTAAAACGGAAATCGCGATTCGGGCAGCATTTAAGGCGGTGTGCGACAATAAACAGGTCGCGATTCTGGCACCTACCACCGTGCTTACTTTTCAGCATTACAACCGGTTTAAAGAGCGTTTGAAGGAGTTTCCCGTTACTGTCGATTATATCAACCGTTTCAAGAGTAGCAAAGAGATTAAGAATACGTTGGAAAAATTAAAAATCGGGGGGGTGGACATCCTCATCGGCACCCACAGACTATTGAGTAAAGATGTTATTTTTAAGGACTTAGGACTGCTTGTGATTGATGAAGAGCAAAAGTTTGGCGTGGCGGCAAAAGAGAAGATCAGGGAGAAAAAAACGACCATCGACACGCTGACCATGTCCGCAACTCCAATTCCCAGAACGCTACAGTTCTCACTGATGGGCGTCCGGGATATTTCTGTGATCAATACCCCACCCCCAAACAGATACCCAATCCAAACCGAAGTGCACAATTTTGACAAGGATGTGATTCGCAATGCGATCACTTTCGAGATGGCGCGAGGAGGACAGGTCTTTTTTGTGAACAACAAGATTGTCAACATCATGGAGGTTGCCGCGATGGTTCAGGAGCTGGTTCCGGGTGCCAGAGTGGGTGTCGGACATGGTCAGATGGAGGGCGCTCAGTTGGAAAAAGTGATGCTCGATTTTATGAATGGGCATTATGATGTGTTGGTCGCTACCACTATCATTGAGTCGGGACTGGACATCTCCAACGCCAACACCATGATTATCAACGATGCACAAAACTACGCACTCAACGTTTTACACCAGTTGCGCGGAAGGGTGGGAAGAAACAATAAACAGGCATTTTGCTATCTGATGGTTCCTTCGACTGAAATTTTGACTGATATTGCCCGCAAACGTCTCAGAGCAATTAAAGAGTTTTCAGATATCGGAAGCGGTTTTCAAATTGCCATGCGGGATTTGGATATTCGGGGAGCAGGCGATATTCTGGGTGCTGAACAAAGCGGATTTATCAATGAAATGGGGTATGAAATGTACCAAAAGATTATCCAGGAGGCGATGGTAGAGCTTCGGGATAGTGAGTGGGGAGATCAACTCGCAGATCAGGTAGATTTAATCCCAAAAGAGTGCCTGATTGAGACCGATCTGGGACTGCAACTCCCATCCGACTACGTTAAGAGTGTCAATGAGCGGATGAGCCTCTACAAAGAGCTGGACGCGATTCATACCGAGGAAAAACTGAATCAGTTCAGAAAAAAACTGATCGACATTTTCGGACCGCTGCCCTCTGAAACGGAACAACTGCTGCTGATTGTCCCACTCCGGAAAATTGCGGTTGAATACAATCTGGAAAAGATATTGTTGAAAAAGAAAATGTTTACCGGCTCCTTTTTCGGCAACAGCGATGATCCTTTCTTCCAATCTGATCAGTTCAATAAAATATTGACATTGCTGCAAAAGTATCATCCCAAAGTGGAACTGAAACTGCATAACAATAAACCGCAGCTCATCATCAAAAACATCACTCATGTTCAGCAGGCAATCGACTGGCTTTTGAAAATGGAGAATTATTGATTTTTAGAATTTCGCAAATCAATCGTATAAATAAAAATTTCTTTGTACTTTTGCATAATAAATTTTGTTATTATGGAAATAACACGACTTTTTGATTTGTTGCCTCATTACGCTACTTATTTTCCAAAAGATGACGCTTTAGCAGNAAAAGAGAATGGTGTTTGGGTTACCTATAGCACTAAACAATATATCGATAAAGTCAATTATATCTCTTACGGATTGATGCAATTGGGTGTTAAAAAAGGGGATCGGATTGCTTCTATTAGCAATAACAGACCCGAATGGAACTTTCTGGATATGGCTTTGCACCAGTTGGGAGCAATCCACGTTTCCATCTACCCTACCATCAGTGAGTCCGATTACGAATATATCCTCAACCACGCTGAAGTGAAGATGGTTTTCGTTTCCGGATGGGATCTGTTAAGAAAGATCCAAAACATTATCGATCGGATTCCTGCTTTGAAAGGTCAGGTGTATACATTCAGAAACTTAAGAGGGTACAAACACCTGAATGAAGTGATTGAGTTGGGTATTGCCAATCCCAGTCCGCAATATCTGGAAGAGATCAAAGATTCTATCACTCCCGATGATGTCGTAACACTGATCTACACCTCCGGCACAACCGGAAATCCCAAGGGAGTGATGCTGACTCATGCCAATATCCTCAACAATGTGAAAGCGGTTCTCCCCATCATTCCAATCAGGGATAATAGCCGGTGTTTAAGCTATTTGCCACTCTGTCACGTATATGAAAGAATGATGATCTATACCTGGCAATATCTCGGAATATCAATCTATTATACCGAAAACATTGCCACAATTGCGGACGACTTAAAAGAGATCCGACCCGATATTTTCACCACTGTTCCCAGATTGTTGGAAAAATTCTATGACAGAATTATAGCTGTGGGAAACAAACAAAAAGGAATGAAGAAAAGGATTTTCTTCTGGGCTAATAAAATTGCACAAGACTTTGAACTGGAAGGGAAATCCTGGATCTACCGGAAAAAGTTAAAAATTGCCAGAAAATTAGTGCTCTCCAAGTGGAAAAATGCTTTGGGAGGAAACTTTTCTGTCATAGTTTCCGGCGGAGCTGCCATTCAGCCCCTTATCAGCAGAATCTTTTGGGCTATGGATGTGCCCGTTTTGGAAGGATACGGATTGACCGAAACATCTCCGGTTATAGCCGTAAGTAACTTCTTCCCCGATGGACTTAAAATTGGTACTGTAGGTCCTCCCCTACCGGGAATTGAAGTCAAAATCGGTGAAGATGGAGAGGTCTTAACCCGGGGACATTGTGTAATGAAAGGCTACTTTAAATCGCCCGAACTAACTGCTGAGGCGATTGATGAAGATGGATGGTTTCACACCGGCGACATCGGTGAGTTTGAACCGGAAGGACAACTACGAATCACAGGACGGAAAAAAGAGATGTTTAAGACCGCTTTCGGAAAATATGTTGTTCCCACCATCATTGAAAATAAATTTGCTGAGGAATCGATTATTGACGCTATTATGGTTGTCGGAGAAAATCAACCCTATGCCGCCGCATTGATTGTTCCGGAATTCAACGACCTGAGAAACTGGTGTAACAACAAAGGAATTACATACACTACCAACGAAGAGATGATTCAACATCCGGAAGTACTGAAACAATTTAAGAAGGTCGTAGACCGCTGTAATAAAAACTTTGGAGACACTGAACAGGTTAAACGATATAAACTGATTGGATATTCCTGGAGTGTCGATACCGGAGAACTCACTCCTACTCTCAAATTGAGAAGAAAATTTATTATGAAAAAACATAAAGAACTGATAGATTCACTTTTTAAATAATAGAAATGAACAAAGACAAAATCTTTATTTACAACACATTACATAAGAAAAAAGAACTTTTAGAACCCATCACTCCCGGTAAAATCGGACTTTATGTGTGTGGACCAACCGTTTACGGAGAACCCCATTTGGGGCATACCCGTCCTGCCATCACTTTTGATATCGTGTTCAGATATCTAAAACATGTTGGATATCAAGTGCGATACGTGCGCAATATCACCGATGTTGGACACTTGGAAAACGACGCCGATGAAGGGGAAGATAAGATTGCTAAAAAAGCGCGTCTGGATCAATTAGAGCCCATGGAAGTGGCTCAATTCTACATTGACAGCTATCACTTCGCTATGGACAAATTAAACGTTCTAAGACCCTCTATTGAACCCCGCGCTTCCGGTCATATCATTGAACAGATTGAAATGGTGCAACAGATCCTTGAAAAAGGATATGCATACGTATCTGAGGGTTCCGTTTACTTTGACGTGGTGAAATTTGATCAGGATTTTGGTTACGGCAAACTATCCGGTAGAAACCTGGAGGAGATGATCTCCAATACCAGAACTTTGGATGGACAAGATGAGAAGCGTAACAGCGCTGATTTTGCCCTATGGAAAAAGGCGGCACCGGAACATATCATGAAGTGGAACTCCCCCTGGAGTCTCGGATTCCCGGGTTGGCATATTGAATGTACTGCAATGAGTACCAAATATTTAGGCGATCACTTTGACATTCATGGCGGAGGAATGGACTTAATCTTCCCACACCACGAATCGGAAGTGTGCCAAAGTACGGTGGCGAACGGAATTGAGTCTGTAAAATATTGGATGCACAACAATATGATTACCATTAACGGACAAAAAATGGGTAAGTCGTTGAACAATTTCATTACGCTCAATCAGTTTTTTACCGGGGATCACCCTATGCTGGAGCAGGCATATCAACCTATGACTATCCGCTTCTTTATTCTGCAAGCGCACTATCGTGGTACATTGGATTTCTCAAATGAAGCACTACAAGCCGCAGATAAGGGCTACAAGCGTTTGATGACTGCCGTTGCAACCGCTCGAGAGCTATCCCCTACAGAGGGTGCAGAAAATATTGGAATTCAAAAAATTATGGATGAGTGCTACGATGCCATGAACGACGACTTCAATACGCCTATCACCATTGCCGGACTGTTTGAAGCTGTGCGTATCACCAATTCCATTAAAGATGGGAATCTGAAGATCAATAAAGAAGAACTGACACTGCTCAATCAACTTTTCCAGGCTTTTGTTTTCGATATCTTTGGATTGCTCGAAAGTGAATTGGGAGGTGACGATCAACTTGTTGACGGACTGATGCAGACCATTATCAATATCCGCACAGAAGCCCGCGCCAAAAAGGATTGGGCTACCAGTGATTTGATAAGGGATGAATTGGCAAAACTAGATATTATATTAAAAGACGGTAAGGATGGTACAAGCTGGAGTAAGAAATAATCCGTTATCATATTCATTTTTAACCATTTAATACCATAAAGCCATGAACTATTTCTTTAAGAACCTTATTTTCGAAGGTGTGGTGTCAAAGGCATTGCCTACGCCGGTGCACTCGAGGTGCTCCAGGAAAGAAACATTTTGCAAAACATCGAACGTGTGGCAGGCACTTCGGCTGGTGCCATTGTCGCCATATTGGTCGGATTAGGCTACAAACCGAATGAGATCAAAGATATTGTCTGGAGTCTCAACTTCAAGAATTTNATGGATGATTCCTGGGGTATTGCCAGAGACAGCAGACGGTTGATTAAAGAATTTGGCTGGTATAAAGGGGATTTCTTTCGTAAGTTCATTGGTAACCTTATTGAGAAAAAAACCGGCAACAGCAATGCCACTTTTGCTGACGTTCAAGCCATGAAATCAAGCAAGCGTCCTTTTCTCGACATCTACTTGATGGGGACAAACCTCTCCACCGGTTTTTCCGAAATATTCTCCGCCGAACACACACCCCGTTACTGTATTGCCGATGCAGCACGAATCTCCATGTCGATTCCGCTCTTCTTCGCCGCTGTAAGGAATGTCCGCAGTGACGTTTATGTGGATGGAGGCATGCTCGACAACTATCCGGTCAAAATTTTCGACCGAACAAAGTATGTTAAGGGAAACCTGACACGTACGGATTATTATGAAAAAATAAATAAATCTCTTAAAAGCAAAAACAGAAAAATAGCCGATTATGTCTACAATAAAGAGACGTTAGGCTTCCGTTTAGATGGCAAGGAGGAAGTCGCCATGTTCCGCGACAATGCCGAACCGCCCGTAAGGAAAATAGAAAACTTCTTTGATTATACCCAGGCTCTTTTCACAACTTTGATCGATTTCCAGATCAATCTCCACCTGCATAGCGACGACTGGCAACGAACTATTTACATCGACACTATGGACGTTAAAGCCACTGATTTCGACATCAAAGATGCAAAGAAAACTGCCCTACTGGAAGCAGGAAGAACACACGTCAACGCCTATCTCGAGTGGTACGACAACGAAGAAGAAAAAGCCAACAAATAATTACTTCTTACTTCGTATTTCTTATTTCTTTCTTATTTTGAAATAAAAAAAAGGGGG
>JGI24711J26586_10000798_pt1 | contig 24631 bp, 21 predicted proteins | sample BioPla3DNA1_FD_26586 | JGI IMG/M metagenome (IMG submission 26586)
GTAGGAAAATTTCTTTTCACTATTATTTACTCTAGACTCATGCCGATTCATGGCAACCTCTGAAGAAGGTTGCCTTTTCTCGGTATTAAGCTATAAATGTCTGGATTAATTCACTTCTAGGTGGATCTTCTGATCATCTNTATCCAAAATAACCCCGTACACGTGTAAGGGGATTTCAGATTCACGGACAACTACTTCTAGAGGAACATTTCGATTTGCAAATCCGGCGGCGGTCGCTGTCGAAAGAAGATTGCTGACGTCTTGTGCACTAAGACCAACCCCAGGATGAACTGGCCCAGGAACATCTAGCTTATCAATTGCATTTTCAATGTCAGCTGCCAATTCACCTGCCTTGGTACCAAGTTTCTGGTATTTGGTTCCTGGTTGGGTTTTTCCTAAAATGCTAGCAGCTTCTAAAATAGAGGCCATTGCTCGACGAAGAATAGTGGCAAGTTCTGTTTTTTCTACTAAATCTTGGGCATCTTCAAGGGTCTCAACTACTTCTCGACCATTCTTATCATCTTCCTTTTTATCCTTGCTGTCAGATTCGCGGACAACCTTCTTATTTTGATCGCTTTCTAGCATATCTTTGACAGATTTCATATGTGGAGAAATTGCTGCAATTACATCTGCATTATTAAGCAACCAGGTTTTTCGTTCACCAATATCCTTGATCTTCATAAACTCTACCAAGTTTTCAAAAAGATCCTTATTGGCACTAGTATTACGTTGAATTGATTCAACAAATCGATCGATCCCCGGCTTGATTTTTCGGGCTAAATCTGTGTCAATAATTGCAATGTCATTCAATAGACGGAGGGCAGCAGCGCGCTGAACTGTTTGAATTGATTTGCTTTTATTTGTTGCTGTCGTCATTATTTAGTAAACACCTTTCTTTTTTCTTTTAACGCATATAAAATCAATTTCTTCGCTGTAAGATAAAATGCAAAAAATTCCAAGGCTTTAAGCTTGTCAGTTGCTGCATTTTCTATTCTAATAATTCGATCGGTCAAACAAACAAGACTATCCAATTTGACCAAGGCTTTATTATCCTTGCCAGCTAATATGTTTTGAAAAAGATTGTCAGCTACTTGGGATAAAAACTGCCCCAAAGAACCAATCGTACTATCCTTCTTCAATAACTTAATATATTTATCTTCAAAACCAGCATACCAGGAAGTATCTATGACATAAGATGGATTTAACAAGGTTTCATTATAGATAGCATCAGAAAAATCTTTTATAATCTTGTTTTTCTCTAGAACTGCCTGTTTAGATTTACCGATTGTGACCAGATTTAATTGGGTCTTGTCAATTGTATTTGGATCAAAATTCGTTTGGAGAATAGTAATGATTTCTCGAATATCTGGATATTTTTCTCGAATCAGACTAGCAAGAGCAAATTGTACCCCGTAATTATCTGTTATCTGCCCTTCTAATTCTAGAATCTTATTCAATCTAGCCAGAACATTTCTTTTAGTAAATTCCAACTCAATTATAGGGCATCGACTAATTAGAGCGGGCAAAATCTTAGACTTGTCATTTGCGGTAATAATAAACCGACAATCTTGGGAGTTCATTTCAATCAAGTTTCTAAGGCTTTTTTGAAATGAATTATCTTGGTTATTCGACATGGATGCACTATCAAGTTCATCTAAAATGACCACCTTTAAAGAATTAGCGGTCATTGGAATTGATTCACAAAAAGGCTTTACCCTAGCACGAATCGTATCAACAACTCCGTCTGTTGCACAAGGAATAAATAGGACTGAATCTTCATGGNCAGTAACCTGACTAGCAATCAATTTAGCTAGTGAAGTCTTGCCAATTCCTGGGGGGCCATATAGAATCATATTAACAGGATTTTTTGTCTCAATCATTTGCTTAAATAATGAGATTTGGGCATCTGATAAAACAAAATCCTCGATTGTTTTAGGCCGGTATTTCTCAACCCAGAGTTGGTTATTCTTAGTCATAATAATTAGAAAAAGGTGAATTGAGTTGCTTCTCCAGCAACTGGGGGGATTTCATTATCGTTTACAGTAAAATTAAAGCTGATATCCTGACCCTGAGAATTGTCAATAAAAAGCTCAATTTTACCTTTTTCTCGGCGATCAATAATCCGACGGATTGCTGTCATCATAGTAATGAATTCAGCATTTGTCCTAGTCGTGCCAATCAATCTAATAAATGATTCGCAATTTCTCGGGACCCTTCGGCCAAATCTTCTCTTTGTAGTCATGATTTATTATACAAAAAATGCCGCCGAAGCGGCATTAAAATAATCTAGATTTTTGCTAAAATCACCGTTGATAAAGCTTGACCACTAGCGTGACGACTATGCCAAACTGAAGATTTGGCATCTTCTCAGATCATCGTTCTGACCTATCGGCAGCGTCCCTACCTACTAAATTCTCAAAAATCCATACCAAGTCTTTAGCTTGGTATAGAGTTCACCTACCAAACACTTGGTGTGGTGCGATAGATTTCTTTTTCTTTTTCTTCTTCTTTGATTTTTTTCCAGGTACATTTGATAGCCGAAGAACACGATGATATGGAGCTAACATGGAAGCAAGATCTTGATCAGTGTCATCATCCCCGCCCATACCGGTAGTAATTGCTTCTGGCACACCAGCATCTTCTCTAACAGTACTTTCTTCTACTTCTTCCCCTTCGTCTTCTTCACTGTCATCATTTTCGATGCTATCTTGATTTTCTTCCCCGGCCCCATCTTCCTCTTCATCTTCCTCGTCATCATCCTCGTCGATAATCAGACCCGAGGATTTAGCAAGTTGAAGAATCAAATCTACCTTCGGTTTAACATCCTCGATTTTGCTGTCTAAAGTAATGCCAGTTAAAAAGGCCTGGATTTCAGTTGTTAATACTCGTATTGATCGAAGAACATTGATATTTGCCAATAACTCTGGATCAGCATATACACAATCTTGAAGAATTTCAGGAATTTTTTGTTCCGGTTCTGTGCCATCTATATCACTGTTAGTAATATCGTTAAACAATTTCGTAATTCCTGTGCCATCTAAATCAACAGCATTAGGATCTGGATTATCAGGTTCCTTTGGTTTAGAAATATCTTCGCGCATATCTGCTGGAATCATTTCAAGAGGTTTTGACCCGGCCATATTTGGAAATAACCGCTTTGTCTGGAGTATTTTATCTTGATCTGGCATAAATCTTTTTACTTCTCCGTTTTATTTGTTTTTGTCCTAGAAAAAGATTCTTTCACTAAAACCTCTTCGGCAATTTTTCCTCTAGGCTCAATTGTAATAATATCGATCGAGGTATATCCAGTATCTTCTAATTTGGCTAATACTTCTGCTCGAGCTGCTGAAATGTTTGGTTGATCAGATTCTGCTTGACCGATTGTTTGAACCCCATCTGGATCTGTGGCGGTATATTTAACAACAAAATTTGGACCATCAACAACAACATGACCTTCTGGAGCAATATGCTGGCCAGGTTCAAGATCATTTGGCAATTCGGGGCTGATAATACCTTGTTCTAGATTAACTGGTTGACTNGGTGGGAGATTATTTTGGTCGTCTGTCGGATCATCAACCCATCCAACATTTGAAATAAGAGTCCCAGAGAAAAAACGATCGATAAGACCTTCAAAATAAATCTGCATCACATCCCGAGACATAAAAATGTCATAATCAAATGGAACACCAGAACTATCTACGATCTTAGAATTGTCATCCATGACATCTAAAATTGTTGAAATTAGATCATAAAGTCCTTCGTCATCACTGTCATATAAACTAATTTCAAGGGTGTTAGTTGGAGAAGGTGATATAGGATTGATTGAAGTTGTAGCGGTAGGATCTGTTATCGAATATTCTTCGACTAAAACTCGGTCAGTCCTATAATTTATGTTATAGTGATCGAGAATAGAAGAAATTGCCCCTGTGACAGAATTCAGAAAACCATCTGTCCTTTTTGGCAAGGTAATCAATACCCCGGTTTTCTGGGCATTTAATGAAATGAAAATCGTTAACTTTGATGTCATGATATTCTATATTTATCACTCTAGGTGACTATCTTTACGGGAGGTGAACTCTATACCAAGCTAAAGACTTGGTATCTTCTTGCTTCGTCGTTCTGACTTACATCTGGAAAAACTTTTCCGTCAATAGCGGTCTTGAACTCTGCAAACTTAACTTTCCCTCGTTCCGAGGGTAGGAGCTTTTGCTCATTAAGATGATTAGCAACAAGATGGAATATATTCAACATATTTTTAGCTGCATGAATGTCTCTATCATCAATAATTCCACATTCACTACAAGTGAATTCTCTATCTGACAGTTTCAGACCATTTTCAATTTTACCACAATTTGAGCAAAACTTGGTCGTAGGAATGAATCTATCAAGAACAACTACATTTGGACTGCTAATTAGTTTTGATTTAATTAGTCCAAGACAAGAATGTTGAATCTTCTTTCCATTACGATAAGTTTTTTGCCAATTTGACAATTGTTCATCTTGAATGACAATTAAGTCATATAGTTTTAACTTATGGTGTAGTTGATTTGCGAATTCGTGTTTTTTATTTGTTGCTTTTTGGTATTCTCTTCGGATTTTATTAATTGTCTTGTTTCGATTGTTTGATCGAGTTTTTTGCCGTCTATTAAGCTTTGTCTGAAGCTTTTTTAATCGATCACTTTCTTCAATCTGACAATTCAATTTTGTTCCATCGGAGAATGTCAAATTATTTTTACAGCCAAAATCTATTCCAAGTTCTTGGCCATTAGACTTTGGCAAATTGATTTTTGATTTATCTATATAACAAGTTACTTTTACGTAATATCCATCAGGCTTTCTAAGCAGGTTTGCATTTGCATAATCACAATTATATTTCCAAAATTGCTCTGTGCCATAAATAAAAAGACATTTTGATATGCCTTGGATTTTTACTTTATGGTCATCCTTGAATTTGTAAGCGTTTCCATATTGTTTTAGTGGAATACAATTTACTTCTGACTTGAATCTGAGAGCCCCAAATTTTTGATATCCACCTTTTATTAAACTATGAATGGCCTTTTCATTTGAGATCATTCTAGCAATAATAGCCTGTTTTTGTTGACTAGATAGTACAGTAAGTTGACTTTCTAATTCATCTTTATTTTTATCAAAGTGTTTAACTGATTTAATATGTGTTGGATTGATTAGTCTTAGAGGAATATCTTCAGATCGTTTAATGTTTAAGACATGATTATAGAATCGCTTTGCTTCTAAGAATATCTTTGCTAGTTGCTCTTTTTGAATTTTTGACAGTCTTTTAGTTTTTATCTTTAATTCAAAACAACGGACAACTTGATTAGCCCGCTTGTGTAAAGTTTTTTTCTTAGATTCGCGGATTTTTCGCCGTTTATCCTCGGAACAAATTGACCGTCTATCATTCACTATAAAATATATTTACATCTTTTCAAAAAGTTTTCTTACACAATAATAAGTATATTTTGATGTCAATTGTCATATGCCAAACTAAAGATTTGGCATCTTTCTTGACTTAAGAATTATGTAAATAGTATAAATATGCGAATACGAAGCTACAATGCAGAACTAGCAATAGCAACCCTAAATTTTGCTAGGTTATTCCGAAATATCGTCATAAATCGCAAAGATAAAGATGGCAAAGATATTTCTACTAAAGTTCATGCAGTCAATGCTTCACGATCTAAGGTCTTGAAAAGTTTTGAGAATGCTCAAGGACCTGCCCATTTCACTACCCCTTTGATTGCTATTTCTAGATCAGGCTTAACAAGAGATCCTAGCAGATTGACCAATCTTCATAATGAAATAAGATTCTCGATCAATAACAATATCAACTACGACCTATATACACCAAATCCTGTAACAATCACCTTTAAAGTCTCGATCATATCTCGGCATCAATCTGATATTGATATGATTCTATCTAACTTTGTCCCATTTTTCAATGCCGATCTTTTTGTTACAACCAACCATCCTAAATACACGAATTTGCGATATACTAGCCAAATCATAATGGCTGACAATATCGGAGAATCGATTAGTGACATAAATTCGAAGGATCAATTTTTCTATATTGCAGATTGTACATTTTATTTTAAGACATATATCTTCGGTGGATCAAGACAGGTTGCTGTAGGAACTCGTTGGGAAAGCACACCAACCACAGCTGTAACAAGCCTAACAGATCCTGATACCGAACAAGAGGTTACGGCAGTTATTACTGGCACGGCCGAAGATTTATATGATGGGTTTATTCCTGTTATCCAAAGCATTCATATGGATATGCATGCCGTTCCTAGATATGATCCATTTATCAAAGCAGAACAAGGCAAATACCAAGAATATGATTTTGACGATTACTTCTATCATTTCGACAATGGCCACATCCCAGATCCAGAATATGATTGCCTAGATTGGATCATTGATGGAGTGATTGGTTCTGGTGAAGAACCTACTACAATCTCGGCTGTTTCAGTTTCAAGTCCATGTAAAAATCCAGGAGAAACCCAACCATGATACCACCTACCAAAAGCAAATACAAAAGTATGGCCGGAAGGTATAAGCTAAATAATCCATCCAAATATACTGGCAAACAATTGCCTATCTTTAAGTCAAAGCTAGAGGCAAAGTTGATGCTATATTTGGATATGAATCCGAATGTAGTAAGTTGGTCTTACGAACCATTTGCAATTGGATATTTTGATCCAACAGCAAAACGAAATAGAAAGTATTTCATTGATTTTGTGGCAGAAATTAAAGACAATAAAGGCCGGGTATTTAAGTACTGGATTGAGGCAAAGTATAAAGGAGAGGCAAAGAAACCTGGGAAGTCATATAAGAATATCAACCGGGCTTTAGAGAATACAAAGCTTTATATGACAAATTCTGCCAAATGGAGTGCTGCGAAAGCAATGGCCAGAAGACAGGGTGCAGAGTTTATTATCATCACCGAGGATTTCTTTAGCAATAAAACGGTTAGAGCTGCCAAGAAATGGGTGCAGCAAAATTAACCCGGTTTATAGACGAATCGCTTTTGCCAATTTAGATTTAAAGATATTACCGATTGGCGAGTTTTCTGCTTCTATTATAGACAATACGCTATATTCAAAATGGTCGTAGATATTGTCTTTGATAACAAGGGTTTTATTTCCTAATAGCGGACATTCTTTAGGATTCTGTTGGCCAAGTTTTGCTAGCAATAACAAGTAATCATAATAAGTGATTATTGTTTCGTTAGATATATCCGACTGGCCATCTTCTCCAGCCCATCCATCTAATGGCTGACTGGATTTAGTTGCTTTATATTTTAGCTTGATAATTCTATCAAATTCAAAATCAGGATCGCCTAATTTATCAATAGGGCCTAAAACAAATGGATGAAACCCATAATATGTCAACATCTCAGATAAAGGACGAGACCTAGCATATTTTGCAACTTTATCAGATGGATCGGCACCATTAATACGCCAAGTAACACAACTAAAATAATGTGCTAATTTATAGCAAATCAAATCATGATAATCATCTTGATCGTATTTAGTATAGTCAAAATCAATGATGTTGAGATTAGTGTTGGTTTTCAGATCGGCAAACAACTCGTTATATTTCTCTCGAATTGCTGTGTATTTAGCCAAATCTGTGATAACACCCTCGTTTTCTTTGGCAAGTTCCTTCATTGAATGTTCAGTTGCATTATGGGAAGGATTACAGAAAATGATTTTAGCTCCTAACGCTTCTAACAATAAAGTAAAGTATTCTCGTTCTGGTGGACTGACACGAATTGCATCATCCTTGCCACGATAATACTCACCATACACAATATCCGAGAAAAGTGATCGATCTAAAATAAATCCTCTTGGGCAATTCGATCGATCTGGCCAAGGTTGGTAATTAGACAGAATATGATCATTAAAAAACTTTAGAAAGGTTGAAAAAACTGGAATTCCTGGTGGCAAAGGAATATCAGTTTCACTGAAACTTGGTTTGCTGCAAGTTGTGAAATGATAATACTTGTATGTTGGAAACTCCTTTAAGAGTTTTTTTGCCAGAGTCGTCTTACCAGACTTATCTGCTCCTTCTAAAATGATAATGTTCATAAATTATTCTACTGATTAATCTAGCTTCCAATCATTAATGAATTTCAAGGTTAACCCAGGGTTTTCTCGGAGAAGTCTTGCATAATGCAATAATGAATCATTATAGTAAGGAACCCAAGGTTTTTTCTGATACTCCCCACTATTATTGACAAGCCCGTTAAAATCCGGGAGTTTAGTATTGACTGCCTTCTGGCCATCACCAAAATCCATCACCCTGAACTTAACAAGATTCCCCCATTTTTCATACATACCAATAGCGAGATTATTTATTTTCCCGATATTGTATTCAACAACAGCATCCTTTCCGGCCATTTTTCTAGTTTCCCCCATACTAATTGGCCAAATAATACCAATGTTATGCAGGCCGTTAATCGCAAATTGAAGATTTATATCTAGGTCTTCCCATAAATCCCACTCGGTTTCATATCGAATCCCATTACTAAACATCTTAGAAATGTTTAATAGAACCATATTGGTCAATCGAGTATTATCAACTCGAATTTTTCCATATACAGTCGAGTTTTTCATAATATCATCTTTGATGGATTTTAAGCTATAAGGTGTAGACCCGTGATCAATAACTGGTTTACATAAAGATTGGTAAGTTGCAAACCCCGAAATTCCAACCGGACGGACATTAATCTCTATACTAAATGTAAGATAGTACCAAATCAACAATGCAATAATCAATTCATCAGCAGTTGTACATTGTTTAATTTCTTGGACGATATTATCTTGGTTAAAGTCAACTTTGGTGACTCGATTCAGATACATATCATCATCAACCATAACGATCCAATTGTCTCGATGGAAAAATGGAATCGCTGTTGCAGTAGCTTTTGTGGCATGTCTGATAATAGAATTCCGGATATTGCCCATCGGATTATGACAGCCATTACAAATAGATTTATCCGGTGGCCGATAATCATAAATATGGTGAGGGGCATATTCAAATTGCCCTTGTACTTCCGGGTAATGCTTTTTGAATTTGTCAACTTGAGTATGCAATGTCACTAAATTAACTTGGATAAGACCATAATAATGAAATGCAACTGAAGACCATAACCGCAAATTCGAAACCGAGGTTTCAGGAATTTCCCCGGTTTTAGGATCTAGTCGACTGAGACAATAAATTTGAATCGGTGGAATTTGTTTTGGACTATACCCAAAACATCCAGGTGAAGGCAATCCGGATATTTCACCACTAGTTTTAATTGAAAAATACATAACGGCCGTTTTGGCCAGTTCTTGAACTTGGGGATCATCACTAAATGCTTTGATGTTATCATCAGTGATTTTATTCAATGCCAACATTGTTGATGGTGTAATTGACATATCTTTCCTCTCCTTATTTAATTGGCTATCACCAAGCAGGTTTGTTCTTCTCAAACCAATCATCTAATTCCCGCTTGTCCTTAAAAGTATCTACACACTTCCAAAATCCCGAATGATAATACGCATTGCAATCATTAGCATCAACTAATTTTGGAAATACATCAACTTCTAGCATTGATTCAATATCTGCATTCTTGTCGATGTACTTGAAAATCGATGGTTTTACAACCATAAACCCAATATTGATTGACCCGATATTTGTCCGCTTTTCTTTGAATGAAACCACATTTGAATTATCATCTACAACAACTGTTCCAAATTGGGTCTTTGCGTGGGTGGTGCTTAATGTCAAAGTTTTCCCTGATTTAGATGCATGCTCAATCAAGGCCGGCAAATCAATATCACCAACACCATCACCATAAGTAAGAAGAAAGGTTTGCTTCAAAAGATTTTCTGCGGCCAATAACCGCCCAGCTGTCCCAGTTCTTACTCCAGTATCTAGAATTGTAATTTTCCAAGGTTCTGTTGGTGGGCCATCTTGTCGGAGATATGTGATAGAATTATCGACAAGATTTATAGTAAAATCAGAAATGGTATTCCTATAATTTAGAAAGTATTCCTTGATTGCATTGCACTTCCAACCACCAAGAATAATGAATTCATTATGGCCGGCCAGGGAATAGTATTTCATAATGTGCCAAAGAATTGGCTTGCCGCCAACTTCTATCATTGGTTTAGGCCGATCTGAAGTATCAGCTGAAATTCTCGTCCCTAATCCACCAGCAAAAATCACAACTTTCATAGATAGATTATACCACTTTTGATAAAGAAAGAGAAAGGAAGAGAGAAAGAAAAAAACGAGAGAGAAAAGACAGTCAAGAAAAAACTAGGAATTCGTCTTTGGTTAAAATCCAGAAAAGGACAATTAAGATAGGTTATCCGGCTGGTAGGAGAAGGGACCACCGACAACGCTAAAATCTTTATCTATCCATCTCTAACATATTAAGGATTAAACCAAACTTTTTCCAGCATTTTTTCTATTTTCTTATCTTTTCTCTCTCTACTATTTAATATTTAAAGATATTTTACGGCCGGCGATGAGAGACGGCCAATTCACTCAATGTCATTCTAACATTCTCTGAAACTTCTTTGATATTAGGCGTATACTTTGTCGCGTAATTTCCATCATGGCCAAATAACAAATGGATATTAACTTTAGAAGCCAAGGTGATAAAATTCCTTGGATCTGCCGCAAGACTTGGATTTGCCCAAATAGGAATGATATGATGAACAGCTAAATCTTTTTTAACAGAATGTCCTGTCAATTCACAGGCAGGGTGTTCCTTGAAATACTTGGCCATCGCTCTTCGGGCCGCATTATATTCTTCTCGACTTAAATCTGACCATCCTGCACGAATAGCAGATCGATCTCCTCGGGAAAAGTGTTGGGGCCAAATCTTATCTTTAATTGCTAAGATAAACCAACCAATAAGCAATAAGGGCCAAATTAGGGTGCAATATAACAATACACAACCAGTATATCCAGAAACTCGGCCAAATTTAATCCACCGACAAATAGTGACTACAGATATTGCGAATCCAATAATCCATAGAATACTAATTGGACAGATTATCGCGCCCATTCTACGGGTCCTGCAACATTTGACCGAAGTTTCATATTAGGAGTTGTTACAACAAAAACAACTTTACAGGGATTAGGAAGATCATCAACTCGCCAACCCTTATATCCTTGAATACAATGTTTTAGGCTGCGATTTGTTCTAGAAGTTGATACCCAGTCAAATTTCCCACCAACCCAACTTCCATCTGCTTTTTGGCAAAATACCGCGCAAATTGCAGCCGCATCTGTGTGGGCAATCCCCCATTCACTAAGACCTGGATTCCAAGAATAATATAGAGAGCCTTTAGAATAACGAAGATCTTTTATTCGAACAGTAGATAATTTAGCATTAGAGCCATTTTCTCCACCATATTTCCAGTTAAGAAGCTTAAAGTCTACACCATCAACAGACGTATCTTGGACTGGTTGGTCAGGTTTAGATGGAGCNGGCTGTTCTGTATTATCAACAGTGTCTGGTTGTGTAAGTTGTTCTTTTTCGTCTTTATCTTTGACTAACTTGTCAAAGAATTCTTGGAGATCTTTAGATGCTTGCATAACTGCATCATATCGAGAAATATCTTCATCGAATTCTGTTCGATAATAGTCATGAACCCCATCTGCAATTCCTTCGATAATCAGGGTTACAGTTTCAGTTGGAGTAGATTTTCCCGTAAATAATCGAATCAGTTGATGCCAGCCCTTGACAAATCGTTTACCAAAACTAGAAAATAGTATCTTGATATTAATCTTCTTTATCATCATCTAATCTCTCTCTCTCTCTCTCTCTCTCTCTCTTTCCTTATTATTATTTATCTTAAGGAAGTTGATCCCAAGGAAAACTCCAGGAAGTACCATCACCAGTGAATGTTTTGATAGCATCAAATCCTTTTTGAAGAAGAATTGCATCAGAAGCATCTGTTGGAGAAGACGTTCCTGTTATTCTTCTTTGAATGAAATACTGGGTAACCGCTTCCTCGGTGATGTTGTGATCAGTTTCAGCGTTTTCACCAAAATGCTGGTGAAGCACCCAACGGAAAACAGTAGCAATTGGAGCGATTTCCATAAATCTGGCCTGCTGAATTTGCATTTCTGCCTCTAATTCAGCTTGGTCAATAGCAGCTTTTTCTTGATCAGACATTTCCAAAAATCTGCCTGCTTCATCTGACCATACCCAGTATTTTTGATCAACGCCCGGCGCCAATACCTTTTTTATTCCATAATTGGCCAACTGGGCTTCCGTTGGACTATAGGTATTTCCTATGAATGTCGGTTTAGGTATTACTTGGTTATTGCCATTTATCCAAACTTCAATGTCTTCCACAATCTGTTCGACAGGATCAGGTGTGGGGTCTTGGGCAAAAGCAGATATAGGTGACCATGCACCAACCAAGATGCTTGAAAATACAAGCAAGAAAAATATACGAAATTTTGTTTTTAGATGATTAGAAAAGTTAGTTGTCATATTGTTAATTATTTGCTCCTACGGTTAATCATAATTCTAAATCGTTCTCGTCTATATTGTGGGGGATAATACTCGATTGCGCCGGCGTCTGGAATGTTGCCTAATCTGGCATTTACTCTAGGACGACCCAGTGCATCAACCGAGCCAATTATTGATAAATNATTTGTTTCACCAAGATTTCTTGGCCCACCAAAATCTGCAAGAATCGATTGTGGAATAAATGTTCCTGTCAGAAAATGGGGGTCATTTGTGAAATTATTGACAATACGTATTGTGGGGTTGGGATTTGCTACATAGACAAGCGGTGAAGATTTTCCAGTAACCGAGTTTGTATTGCCAAAGAAGATATTATTGGCAAGGGTGAAATTAGATATTTCATCACTAACAAAAACTAAAGCATTGGTGGAATTTACTAAGTGATTATTGCAAATGGTATTGTTTGCAATAAGAACTTNGTTGGTCTTAGAAGAATGGTCCGCGTCATAATATCTAGAAATAATTTGAAGNTTAGCCCCAATTAAAGTATCCCCAATTAAAGTATTGTTATAGATATAAGAATTGCAAAATGAATAAAGTGGTGAACCGGGATCTAGGGAAGAGGTCCTAAACCATAACAAGCCGGAATGTTTAAAGTAATAATAAAAAGTATTATTCCGAATAATTACTCGATTAGCATACATAGAGTGATTGTCGATTAGGGAATTGTTAAAAACACAATTTTCAATAATACTATCAAATAAATTGGCCCTAATAACACCATTAGCACCACTCCAATTATCAGTATTGTTATTAAACCGCGATCTAATAACTGTTATATTAGTACCTCCCGTAACCAAATAACAGACGCGCAAATTATTGGCAAAAACACAACGATCAACTACCCCACCTTTGGCAGTATAGTTAATTATGTCCGATGTATAGGATACATCAGACATAAACAAACAATTCGACACACGGCCAATATTAAATGCGCCTTTATGAACTAAATTCGTAGATATAGAATTAAAAAGCTCCCCCCCATGTGCTTTGTCTCTACCGCCAATCATATTAATGTTGGAACCATTTTCTAAATTATCAACAACACACCCAGAAGTAACTTTTCTGCCAGTACTGAAGAATAATGCCGTTCCATTTGAAGAGGCAGTATTTGCCATAATGACTGAATCAAAAATGTCACTATATGCTGCTCCCCCGCCAGCTTTGGCGCTGTTTCTTAATATCAAACAATTTGAAGCAGTTGCTTGAGAAAGACCACCAGCATATGAATCAGATCGATTCGAATAAACCAACGAGGTTTCAATATCCCCATAACACATCCCCCCACCATATCCGTAATTAGGATGTTCGACGTAATTATGAGAAAGAATTGAATCCTTGACATATGAATTATGGCAGCCAGCACTATAAGATTCTCGGCCGCTGATTTTATTCGAGGTGATGATGCTGTTAAAAATTCTCCCTCTATAGACCCCCGCGCCCTGATTTTTAATGTAGGAATTGTCATCTACATAATTAGGCATGCTGTTATTTTTAACAATGCAATTCGTGATAATTGTATTGGTTGTTGCGTATATTCCAAACCCATAAAAACCGGGCCAATTTGTTACATATGCCCCCTGGACGGTAATAGAATCAATCGTTGTCTGGCGGCCTGTTCCAGCAACATATATCCCCCGGCAATATGGAGCAGGAACGATAATTGTTTTTGAAACTTCATCACCATCTGAACGATTTTCAACAGCCGGCACAACAAACGGAACCCAGTGATTCTCCATTCCATTTGTATGAGCAACCCCGGTTCTGATTAATGGCTCATAGACTGGAGTAATTGGATTCGTATTAATTTGACAAGTTTGCCAATTTGTAATACAAGTAGGATTTGACCCCTTTAAGTGAATTCTATTATTCATTGTCATGTGATCATTAGTCATCTGCCAAGTTCCTTGGCCGACCATGACCGTGACAACTGTTGATGGATTAAGAGATTGGACTACACTTTGCAGGTCACTTTTGGCAGTTTCCCAAGAAAGTCCATCATTTGCATCATTCCCGGTTTTTGAAACATAAATCGGGTTTGCAAAAACTGCTGCAATGGTGAATAAAATCGCAGCACTAAAAACTGTGAAAAACTTACATTTCATTGGCAATCCAAGTTGTTTCTCCATAGGGCTTTGTGAATATAACCTGTGTAGTCATATCAAAATCTAAATATACGCGTTCTGGATATCCAATCACATTCCCGCCGTTAGCAGTAACTGTCAAATTCATCGAACTAATAGGACGAATTTCGATCACGATAGAAGCAGATACATTTGGAGAAGTGATGTTAGGGTCAAATGTGATATAACTTTCTGAATTAGTAAGCTCGATATAAAAATGAGCATTCGTAGAAATACCAATCCAATTTACGTTTCCATTGCTTAGAAGTTTGACGGGGGTATAGGCGTTTATGTAGCTGCTTTGAAAAGATGGCATTTCCTGCCAGATTACCTTGCCATTGCCATCTGGCGCCAAAAACATGCCAGTATCAGTTTCATCAGCATTCAAATCTAGAATACTGCAATTTTGAATGTTTTTAAGATAGTTTGTGGATAATGTCAGCACGCCAATATTAGAATTGAATGCGTTAAGCAATCCTTCTGTGATTGTCAAATCAGATAAAACTAGGAACTGAAAATTCGGGCTGTTTCTTACAAGTTGTGTCGACCCATTTATGGTAATCTTGCTGTTGCTAAGACCGTTTGAAGACGAAGTGATGATGTCTTTTGCAATAATTCTTCCGACAGCATGCAGACTGACATCTTCTTCAGAGCCATAATTGTCTGAATCGGTGATTCTAATTTGGGCGGTTTCAATTTTTACCGCTTCTGCTAATCCAGCAGTGAAAATGCCGCCAATTAAACAAACCGCGACTAATGTCTTTCTAATAAAGTTATACATTTTTTCTAGTTCGCTCCTAATCATATCTTTGTTTTTTTCCCCAACTTTTTAATATCGACAGGTCTCTTACGGATTTGCAACAACCATTTCATACAATTGAATATATCTGACATTTCCGTTAACCATTACCCGCAACATTTCTGCGGCTTGAAAATCTTGTGTAACTGGAGAATAATCGAGATTTTGGTTTATGAGAGTTATTTCCTCGTTTTTTAAGAGGGCATTTTCTCGCAACTCCTCTAAATTAACTTCTAAGGCTTCAATTCTATCTAAATACAAGCAAACATATGGAGTAGATCCTGGAGTAAATCCCCGAGTATTTTTACTTCCATGTCTAACTTGTGGAACTTTTTTATAGTTGTAATAGATAGTAGTTGCCATAAAAAATCTATCTGATCTTTCTCGCTTGCGTCTTTGACATTAAATCTTATTTACCTCAAGAAATTTGGCCCCCGAGGTATAATATAATGATGGATATCTTAATAAAGAAAACAGCTTTAGATGACGAACTAAAGTTAGCAGGAGAAGNTGTAGGAGCAGTAATTCCTGAATTGTCTCGGATATTCTCGGTCCAAAATCCACAAGCATTTTTTGCCAAACAATATGGATTCTCGGTTCCTAATAAAATATACGGAGTAAGTCCTTTTGGAACCTTTAAGGTTGGATTATTGGCAGATATTCTCAGATATCTAAAACGAAACTATAAGAATGTCAATATAAGGCTTGATGGTGATGAAACCAAAGAATTAGTAAAATCTCGGCGGCCGTTGAAAGAATTTGTCAAGTCTAATCGTTATGAAGGCCCCGAGAATATTGCTAAAGATATTACTCCAAGGCCATATCAAATTGATGCTGTGGATGCCGTTATTACAAAAGGATATGGGCGTTGTATGTTTGAATGCCCGACGGCCTCCGGGAAGTCTCTGATTATTGCCAACATTATCTATACACTATTCAATCAATATGCTAAAACCGAGCCATTTAGAACCTTGATTTTTGTGCCAAATGTTCAATTAGTCAGCCAGCTTTACAAAGATCTTCTGTCTTATGGATTCACCAAAGACGAAGTTGTTATGTATGTTCCAAAGACTATCAAAAAGCTAAAAAACTCTAAGGAATTATCTGATGCAAAAGTCGTGATTTCTAATCGCCAATTTCTATTCAATCACTTAGATGAAATTGGCCAGATAGATATGGTGATTGTTGACGAAGTTCATTCAGTTGCTCCAAATTCAAAGACCATTAAGATTCTTTCTAAGCTAAAAGCAGACATCAAAATAGGTTGTTCTGGCACAATTCCTCGGGACAAGGCCAAATACTGGGCATTATTGACTGCGCTTGGACCAGTTGTTTATCAAAAAGATGTAATTGAATTGCAGGATGATGGATTTATATCTCAGGCAAAATTCACACTAGTTAAAGTCAAAGATTTAATCGTAGAAGAAAACCCCGATTTGCTGTTCCATCTAAAATCAAACAAGAAATATATTGAAGGGGAAGAGGGTGGAATTGCTTTTAATGATGCCTATATGGCAGAAGCAGAACATTTGGCAAAACATTGCATGGAACTATATGCTCCAATTATTGATTTGCTAGATTTATCTGGTGCAAATACACTAATTCTATTTGATAGAATTAAATTTGGGGAATCTCTATACCAAACCTTGAAGAAAACTAAATCCCCAGAATTCGAGGTTTATTATATTGATGGAAGAACGAGTGTAGATGTTCGAGAGAAGATTCGTGCATTAGCAGAAACTAAAAACAATGTCATTATTATTGCGCAAGTAACAACAATGTCAGTTGGAACGAATATCAAAAACCTGACTAATTTGATTATTACGGGATCTCAAAAGTCCCAGGTTAGAACAATCCAATCTATCGGCCGACTTCTTAGATTGCATCTGAATAAGCCATCTGCGAATGTCTATGATATTATTTTCAATTACAAGTATTCTAGAAGACATTACGCTCAAAGACGGCGACTTTATAAGGAATACTATAACAAAGGAAAACCAGATAAGACTATTCAGGTTGTTTTAGATCAAAATGGAAAGGCCACCGTGCGGTAAATAGACAAATGGACAATAGACGATGAATATAACAAAACTCGCTCCAGCATATAACATCAATTTAATCAAAAACTACCCCCAGATTTATCAAAACGCAATCCGAGGATTTGTTGTGGGGGTGGCTTCTCGAGGACCAGTTTGTCATCCTTATGCAATTGACAATGTCACCCAATTCTTAAATGTCTTTGGCCAACCAAATTCTGTTTATGAATATGCGCTGTTTCGTTCGGTCAAAAATATCCTAGAAGCTGGTGGGATACCAATTGTTTATCGGGTGCCATATGCGACTGATTCTGTTCGTGAATTAGATTTCAATACAGATACAGTCACTTTCCTCTCTATTATCCAAGATAATGATATTGCCAAATCAAAGAGGCGAGTTCATACCTGGAAACAATTCTCAAATATCACTTTTGAACGAAATAATACTTGCCCCAGTTTACAGGATCCAGAAGCATTTGAACAATTTACTTCTGGTAAAACTGAAATTAAAGGCAAGGTTGTCACTGAACGTCTAGAATTGGTCAATATAAATCCACCTAATAGTTGCTTAGAAATGGATTTTGATTCGGAAACCTCTATCATAACTCTAAACATTCGCCCTAATAATGAAGTTCGTTCTCTCGGAGTTTTTCCAGTTATGGTAGGGACANATTGCATCCAAGCAATCCGAGAAAATCGTCCTGATTTGACTGACATATTAAACTTCAAACTGCTTAGTTGCAATTGTGTTACAATCGATTTGGATCGCAAAGTAGTCAGTATGGGGGTTTATGACAGCAATAATCAATTTATATCTGCTGAATCTTATCAACTTCAAAAATATCATGCCCAATTTAAGAGTGGTGCGGATTTAATGTATGGGGTTTTCAAGTATTTTTCAGATCATATTGCACCAGAAGATGTCAGCAAATTCCCAAATTCTGTAGGCGTCGGAGCCGTTGAACTTTATTTTGATTCTGAATACAGACTTTGCTATAAAGTGTTAGAAGGTTTTTGGGGGTTTCTAGAAAACTCTTCCCTTGAAATGCCTAATCTGGTTGCAGTCCTAAACAATCACTCTGGATTCTTTTCTGCGTGTCACTATAAATCAACAGACTTGCCAGATGATTACGAAGATTATTGGACAAGAGCCCAATTTTCTCCGGTGTTATATTATAGTGATGAGGAGTCAGACGGAGAAACAGGCGAATCAGGATCTGACAGCAGCAGTGAAGAGCCCGGATATAAAACCGAACTTTTCTATATTGCTCCATTTGATGATGGTGGGCCATTTAATAATGGCCAACAGGTTGTTTGTTTCCAGACTACCGCTGATCATGATGGAAAAACTTGTGATATAACAGTATTTGGCCAACCCCCAATTAAACGAGAAATTATTTCAAACGACCTATTCAAGGCCGGAGAATATGAAACTTGGGGGCAATTGCGGATTTCTTTGGTTGACTATATCAAAAATCTTCTAGCAACTGATTTAACCCATGAAGATTTCTCAGCATTTGAATATGTTGCATTTCCAGGAATCAGTGATATTTTCTGTCATAATGATTTTCAAGAGTATGGTGGGAATGTTCCTGACAGTTATGTTGGCCCATATTATAGTGCAATTTATTCAGCAGAAGACCCTATAATCCAAACAACTCATTATCTATCATATCCATCATCTTCGATTCCTCGACTTAATATCCGTCCTTTAATTAAGCTTTTGGGTAGAGTAACTAAAGTTGGCATGGATACAATTGGTTTCTTTGATTTGCCAGAATTTTTCACCGGAATTCTTCATCGAGCTGCATTTGAAGCAAAACAATCTGGAATTTCTATTGTTAAACATCTTGAACAAACTTCCCCTGGATTAAAAGAGGAAATTGATTTCTCTACAGAATCAGGAGAATTGCTTGATCGAGTCTTGTTCTTGTTCAATCATCAATATGTGGATCTAGAAAAAAGATCTCTTATTCCTTGGCGGATGTTACGATCTAATTTTGGCTTAGTCCCCCCGTCTGTAGAAACAATTCGTGCATATATCTTAAATGACAGAAATGGTGGTAGAGAAATAATCCCGATAGCCGGATATCCTGCTATGGAGTTATTTGAAAATTGTCATGCTGGAAGATATGAAGATAATTCTGCCTCGAGTTTAATAAATGTAGCAGAATTTCTCATTGACGCATTTTGCATCAATACTCTAGTCAATTCAAAAATTAACAGCACGTTTCCATTCCAACAACTTCTTTTAAATCCTAAACACACAATAATGAAACAGGCACATGCAGTACGGATAAAGAGAGAATTGAAGAAGGAGATTCTAAAGTTTGTCAGAGAATTCCTTTATCAACCGAATCCAATTGATTTGGCAGATAGGCGAGAATCCTCGACATTAGCAACTATTCGACAGGGGATATCAAAAATCCTGATGGATTTTGCAGATAATGAATTGATTGACAAGACCGGCAGTTCTATATCTGTTAAGTCTGCTGACGATGGGCAATCAGTTTATATTACTTGCAATTATGCAATCAATGGCGCTTTGGTTACTATCACCATTAATCTCACACAAACTTCTGTGAAGATTATATTTGAGAAGCAAATTGTTTAGCCGCATAAGCAGCTTCTTCCTCTTGGTCGGTCAAATCAATAGGAAGAAGAACAGAAACTTCTCTAGGATCAGTCGTTTCCTTTTTAGGATGGGTTAGTTCATTAACCGTCTTTGAAATGCTGGTCATCATTTTATTAAAAGAATCTCTGGCCAGTTCAATTTTGCCAATCATTTGCCTAGAAGCATTTTTTTGGTCCGCATCATCGCCATCTTTAGCAATTCCAAATAATGCTGAATTCCAACTTTCATAACCAAATTGATTAGTAGCAATTTGTGAAACTTGGCCAGTATTAGGCATTAAACCAGCATTAAACACTTCTCCGAAAGTATTTTTACCATGCCCGCCTTGCCAAGAATAAGATTGATATGCAAATTGTTGAGCGGCATTAAATTCTGTTTCTAGCTTCTTATGACTATCTACTAATCGATCAATAAAGGCCTTAGCAATACCGGCAACTTGTTTAGACAACCTACGAACAAATTCTCCTGCTATATTGCTATGTCTGCTGATTCCTGGAGCACTCAATCGAATAACATCCATATACAAAGTATTGAAGTCTTGGATAGAGGCAAATACATTCTCTAACAAAGAATCATATTCAGCAACACGCTCAGCGATATCAAATAATCGATTTGTTGACTTTAATGATCGCTTGAACCAACGCTCGATTTCAGTCAATTTCAATTTTGCCAATAATCTAGCCAATACTCCGCCCAAGAATCCTGCAGATATTTTAGCAATACTCGTAATCAATTCTAAAACGGAATTGAATAGAAAAACAGCAGAGGCCCAGGCAGTCTTTAAGACCTCACCAGCCTTTTGAATAAATTGATAGGTACGAACAGGGCCAATATAACCGACGATAAATCCTAGGAGGCCAATAATTGGAACAAGCATNANCACCAGGTCCTCCGGTTATTGCAATGATAACTGGTGACAATCCTAACCAGTTGAACATTGTTGAAATTGCTCGCATAAAATCAGATTCATCGGCACTACCAGTTAATGCTGACAGTGATCTAAATAGTGTAAATTGTGCGTCTGTAATTTCTTCTTCTTTTATTCCTAACTGCTCTGCCATTGTAGCTTTGGATGCAGTAAAGTAATCAAAAGCCATAAACGCACCAGAAGCAAAAANGCCTAATGTTTTTAATGATACCTTGCCGGTCAATTTGGCAAAACCTCTGGAAGCAGGCAATTTGCCCTTAAACCATATGCGGATTTTTCCAAGGGATTCAATTGAAAAGCCTTTGAATCTTGTTCCCACCTGGCGCATTCTAGTAAAAAATCCAACTATTCTTGGATGCGCCGTGCGGAACCTAGATATTCTAGGTATAATTTGACCAATTGTTCTAGATTTAGTAGCTTGCCAGGCGGCTCGGATACTTGCTCGCCAACTAGCAAATGCTCCTCGAATTGCATTTGAATACTTTGAACAGGCGACTCGCATACTTGCTCGCCAACTAGCAAATGCTCCTCGAATTGCATTTGAATACTTTGAAATTGCTGCAGATACATACAAAACAAGCCTTGAGGCATATTTGTTAGTTAACCATTTCCCAAGTCGATATATCAATTTCGCGACAAATGTGGTTAACCTCCAGGTGGCAACGGCCACCCATTTAATAAGCCGTAATGTTTGTCTAAAAACAAACTTTATAGCTCCCCAAGCGATTTTTCTAATCCATGAAAATCTGGACAAAAGACCAGCAAGTATTCCAGCAGCTAATTTCTTAAGTGCCCCTAAAATAGAACAGGTGCTGCAAACGAATGACATCTTTTTGCCACAATTTGCGCATTTATAGTAGTCGCCATCTTTTTCTTCGGTTCGACGACGACCAGTCTTGCGGGCGTGTCTTGCAATATATTCTTCACCTAAGCCATCTTTAAACGGGGCGGCCAGGTCTGCACTGAATACTCCTAAATCAGTTAATCGAGTAAAAATTGGCCCACTATCAAACAGCCTAGTGGCCTCTTCTAAATCCTGGAAGGCAAATGACAGAGAATTGATTAGTGGGCCAAGACTAAGTAAAATGGTTTGGTCCCTCCCACTTTGCTTAAATTGATTTAGGATTGCCTGATCTTTAGTAGAAATAAAAGTTGTTCCAGGAATGGCCATTGGCCTTTGGCCAGAACTGGGGCTAGATTTGTCTATATTGTAAAGCGGGCTAGATAAAACAATTGATAACCCAGTTTTGGCCCCCTCTAAAGTAGAAACAATGTAATCTAGACCACCAATGCCCGAGGTTTTTGCACTGACAAACGACTCGGCAACTGAACTTAATTCTCTAGAAAATGCAGCAATAGTATTGGCACTGCCAGTATTATAGTCGTCAAATATGCTCTTTATCGCTGAAGCAATTGATTCTGTGGTTGCTGTGGTAGATAAACTAGATGATTGATCCTCAACAGTTTTTGCTATTTCTGCTCTGGCATCTTCTATGCTGCTTTGAATTTCTTGGCAATTAGATAAAGCCTTGTCTATTTCAGGTTTGACAACTGTATCAAATACTACCTGATAATCTTCTTCACTGGCCAGAATTGTATCATATACCCCCGCAATCTGTTGTGCAATTCTATTCAGAACTGCTTCAGTTGCTGGAGCAATTACTCGTTCATTTTTATCTTTAGAAGATTGCTTTAACAACCATAAGGCGTTGGATATAATTAGAAATATCCTGCCTTCATTGGTATCAGGATCTACAGAAGAATCAGTTGATGTCAAATTAGAAACATTTGCGTTTCTATCTAACAACCCAGCAGATCCAATCTTGTTATAGATTCTCTGAAGGTCTATTTTATTATAGTCTGGAAAATCCTGGGCCATATTATTGTGCTAAAGGAAATGCTTGTTTTAGTGAATCGATTGGATCCAAGGGGGCCCCATAACCATTCAATCGTTCTAAAATAATTGTTGAATCCTTAGAAATAATATCTAAGAAACTATTGACTGCGACTAGATACTCCTTGTCAATTACTACCTTGGATTTATTTTCTTGGTCAATACCGGAACCGAAAATGCTCTGTCTATTATCACCCTGGTCTATAAATTGATCAGAATTGGCCTGGTCGCTTAATCCTAACGCCTCGTTTAGATTTGACTTGGCCGGTGCAAATTGAGAAAAATCTAAAGCATTTAACCTTTTTGCTCTATCTGTTCTAGTGATATATGTATAGATGAATTCGTCGTATATGGCATTCCTAACTCCGATATGGCTAGAATCCCCCGTGCCTGTATATAGATCAATCTCATCTGATAATGCAGCTAATGCATCAATTTCATTGCTACTTAGTATTTCCCTGACTTTGCTGAGATTCTCNGTTGCTTTCTGCAATTCCGAATCTTTCCATTTCCTTCTGAAATTATCACGAAGCTTTCCTAGCATTCCAGAAGATTCATATTCTCCGACTCTAGTTGTCAGTCCCTTTAAAGCCCGCTCAACTTTCTTTGCTCGTTCTTCTGCCTTTTCTTGCTGCTTTCTAAATTCCTTAGCAGCTTTATCCCACTCTTTGCCAGATTTCTCAATAACATCTTCTTCGCGTCTCTCAAACCCTTCCTCGGTTTCTTTCTCTATTCGGCTGACAAAAGACGTAGGATCTTTTTGTTCACTTTCAGAAATGGTTGGCGCGTCATCTTTAGGTTTTGGAGTGGGGAAAAGTTGGCCAACGACTTCTTCCATGCTTGCGGCTTGAACATCATCTTTTTGCTCTTTATTGGATAATCCATCAGAACGAGATTTATCTAAATCACCCACAGAGGTTTTACTTGATTGGTCAACATTATTCGCCNTATCATCTTCTGGCAATTCAGCATATTTATCAAGAACGGTTTCTAGTTTATTCTGCTGTTCCCCAATATCAGCCAGTTCGGCTTTGATTTCAGCTTCTACTTGATCGGCGGTTCCTTCAAGCTCTTCGGTGGCTAAACCGAGGTTAGATACTACGTTATAATATTCTGATTCAACATCTCCTAAAATATCCTCAAATTCCGTTAGATATTCTGATTCAACATCTCCTAAAATATCCTCAAATTCCGTTAGATATTCTGATTCAACATCTCCTAAAATATCCTCAAATTCCTTTATAGGATGATCTGCTTCAGCATTCTTGTCAACTAATAATTTAGCCTGAGAATCAACAATATCGTCAATATCTTTACCAGCCTGAATATCAGCTAATGCAAAATCAGACTCTAATTCAGCCTTTGCCTTTCTTTCAAGTTCTCCATCTTCTTCTAAAGCTTTTTTATCAGCATCTACCTGCTTGTCTGCCCACCTTACGGTTGATTCAGCAAGGTCTTCAACAACATCATTTTTGGCCTTATCAAGTTTTACTTCTTCAACAAACCCAAGAAGCTTTTCTATTTTAGGCCCATAGACTGCCCATAAACTAAGGCCGACCCATATAATTAGGGTAGTAATAAACTCAGCGGTTTCTTTTTTACGAGTATACTTATCCGAATCCTCGTCATCATCCTCGTCATCATCCTCGTCATC
>JGI24711J26586_10000800_pt1 | contig 24545 bp, 12 predicted proteins | sample BioPla3DNA1_FD_26586 | JGI IMG/M metagenome (IMG submission 26586)
TTATAGACATAAAGGTACGAAATCTTGCAGAAAAAAACAAGAAAAATGTCAATTATTTTATTGATTATCAATTTGTTAAACCATTTTTAAGGAGCGACTAAGTAAGGGCAAGGTTATTGAAAGGCAGAGTCAAAAAGCAAGTATAAAATTACAACAAAAATTTGAAAAATTCATCTTTTGGTGAGTAGAAGTTTAATTTTTCTCTTGGCCGCCGGTTGAACTTGCCGTGGCGGCTGATTCCTTCGATCTGGACAAACTGCTGGCTTTCGCGGAACACGACTTCGTCCCGGACACGGCGTTTCCCGCCTGGGCTCGTTCGGCCGATGCAATCTTCCTGCGGGAACTCACAACTTTTCCGTAGGCATCCTGTTCGTGACCCTCAGGGATTCACAATTTGATTCAGATTGCATGAAGAGTCTCATAACCTCCAAGCTGATTGTATCTTTACAGGTAATCCTTTGTAGAGAATCGTTCCCTGTCGGTCGAATGTGATCACACTGCAGTTTTTGCAGCCGGTTTTTTTTGATGCTTCGAGAAGGCCTTCCAGTTCCCGATCCTTGTTTGCATCATCCAATTCCCAGCAAACCTGGATGAGCTCAGAAACCTCCTCCCTTCTCTGTACCACGAAATCACACTCACGGTCTCCTTTGTAGAAGAATAGCCGATCCTCTTCTCCAAGAGTCGAGTTTAGCATCATAAAGACAATGTTTTCGAGAGCCTTGCCTTCGTCACGGCTTTGTGGAGAAAGGACAGCATTCCTCAGGCCCGCGTCAGCGATATAATACTTAGACGGCATTGCATTCTCTTTCGAGACAGACTGTGTGAAACAAGGCACACGATGGAACAGAAATATCCGGCAAGCATCATCCAACCATTCATAAAGAGAATCTTTGCTGGCCTTCATTCCGGCAGACTTAAGTTCGTTGAATATCTTGTTGACACTTGTTGGTTTGCTCAGATTCTCCATCACACGCTTCAGAAAGTATCGTACCACGGAAGGTGCCGACCTGATTCCGTAATGTTCAATCATATCCCTGAACAGCATTGTGTTGAAATATGACTGCAGCAGTTTTGTCTTTTCGCTTTGCTCGCCGGTCAGAACGACCTTGGGATACCCTCCTTCAAGGCAATATTCCTTGAATGCTTGCCTCAACATTGCTGCCCCGTCTTCAGTGAATGGATTGTCGTTTATTGATCTGAACCTGAGATATTCCTTGAAAGACAAGACCTGCTCCTTATACTCATCAGGATAGCCTCTCAATGCTGAGGCCATCTCCCCGGACAGCATCTCCGCAGTACTTCCTGTTATGAATATGTTCTTGCAGTAATCCTTATAGACTCTGAGGACAAACAATTCCCATCCTTTGATAAGCTGGATCTCATCAAAGAACATATATACCTCTTTAAGGGATTGTCCCGGAAACATCTCCCGATATGCCTGAAGGATGACATCAAAGTCGCCTTTCTCCATCAAGTCAAAACGTTCATCGTCGAATCCTACATACAGGATCCTTTCTCTCGGGACTCCAGACGCAAGGAGCTTGTTGATCGCAAGTTTGAGCAGAGATGATTTGCCGCATCTGCGGACACCCGTGACGGTAACGATGTTGCCTTTATCGACAGGTAATGACAGATCCCTTTCTATCAAGTCGTATGGGAGTTCAACCTGATGAAGGGATATGACGGACTGGAATGTTTGACGAAGGCTCATATATTGTCATTGCTGTTTTTGCAAATATAATAACTTCCTTCTAAAAAGGAAAGAAATGAAGAAAAGTTTCCTTCTTATAAGGAAAACAGTTCAGTTAATGATATGAAAGATTTGAGACCTTATGAAATGTTATTTTAAATATTTGGTGGCACGACAGTGGCGCAAGATAAAAGAAAAACCCCAGCAGAAGTATTTCTGCTGGGGTTTTTGGTGCTCTGTTAGGGACTCGAACCCTAGACCCACTGATTAAGAGTCAGTTGCTCTACCAACTGAGCTAACAGAGCTTAACTTCCAATTTCGTGATCCGTTCGGGGCTCGAACCCGAGACCCCAACATTAAAAGTGTTGTGCTCTACCAACTGAGCTAACGGATCTTTCCAACCTTTCTCGGTATACCGATTTTTCGGTACTCGAATTGGGCTTGCAAAGGTATTGTTTAATGTGGGAAAATCCAAATATTTTCTCAAGAATTCGTCCAACACGAGACTCGGATCAGCCAAAGAATCGCAGGAATCGCGGTTTTATCCTTGTAATATTCCCGATTATGTCGGACAAATCGCGTCTTCAGGAAACCGGATAGCGATCCAGGTGAAGCTCCACGACCTTCGACACAACCTCGATCGGGGCAGGAAATCACAGAACGCTACCTTTGCCGCCGGCGATCAGGAAAAAGGGAAGGAGATGCTTCGAATCAACAACAAGCATCAAGAGGCGCTTGAAACGATCCTTGCCAAAGTGAGACCGGAAATGAATGAATAACGCTAAATCTCAGATATATGACTCATTCCTGCTGATTATGCTCGCTTGATGGATGTTGTGGCTGTAAAATTCGTACATTTGCACAGAATTTAGGTCGTACTATGAAGGATGGATTGACATTCAGGGATGCAGAGCGGAAAGATGCGCCGCTGATTCTGCAGTTTGTGAAGGAACTTGCTGAATATGAAAAAATGTCGGACGAGGTCGTGGCGGACGAGAGCGCCTTTGCTTATTGGATATTCGATCGGCAGAAGGCTGAAGTGATCTTTGCCCTCGAGGACGGCAAGGAGGTCGGCTTTGCGCTGTTTTTCCACAATTTCTCGACATTTGTCGGCCGCGCCGGGATCTATCTGGAAGATGTGTTCGTCAGGCCGGAATACCGCGGCAAAGGGTACGGGAAGGCGCTTCTGAAAAAGGTAGCCGCGATCGCGAAACAGCGGGGATGCGGTCGTATGGAATGGGCTTGTCTCAACTGGAACAAGCCGAGCATAGATTTTTATTTGTCGCTCGGGGCCGAGCCGATGTCCGAGTGGACCGTCTACCGGGTTGCTGGGATGACACTCGACCAGCTTGCCGAGTAGGTCGAAGCATGTACGGGATTTTTCTTTTCTACTGCAATGGTAATGCTTGCGGACTTTACATCTGGGGCCGAAGCCGTGAAAGTCACAGTTCCTGGGTATTCGTCGGCTTGTACGATGGCGGTTAACTTACCGTTGAAGAAATGCATCTGTGGCAAGTGGAAGAGATCAAGGCATGTCGGATCTCCGTTTGCAGAAGCGCGATAGTGTCCTGCTGCGCCGTATGTGCTGAAGCTTGCGAGCTGGCTGTAAGAAGGGCAAAGATTGCCATCCTTGTCCACGACGCTTACTTCAATGTATGACAAGTCCTTACCGTCAGCATTAATGGTCTGGCGGTCTGCCTTGAGTTCGATGTGGTCAGGCTTCCCCGCTGTGCGCACTGACTGGTTGGCGACGGCATTCCCTTCAGCATCATAGGCAACTACCTTGACTTCACCTGGCTCATATATTACCTCATTCCACATCAGGCGATAACGGCCCTGTTCATCGGAGATATTCTTAGCACGGCGTCCCTGGCTCTTGCCATTGACGAAAAGCTCTGCAGATGGGTAGTTGGTATAGACAAAAACCGGTGTCACTTCTCCTTCGCGCCCTGGCCAGGTCCAATGCGGAAGGATGTGCAAGGTTTCGACATCAGGGCGCCATACGCTTCTATAGAGGAAATAGCGATCCTTGGGGATGGAAGCAAGGTCGATGATACCGAAATTAGAACTATGATTGGGCATCAGGTTGTATGGAGTAGGTTCTCCAAGATAGTCGAAGCCTGTCCATACGAACTGTCCGATTACCCATTCATTGTCTTGGACCAAAGCGAAGTCTATATCCGGAACATTGGACCAGCTACAATATTCAAGATCATATGAGGAACATTGGAGATCTTCGTAACGGATGTTTGCAGTTTTCTTTACTGGGAATTTATAAACGCCTCTGGATGAGACGGTTGAAGCAGTCTCACTCCCGAGAACGACTTTGTGGGGAAGTTCATCATAAGCCTGCTGATAGAGGTGTGTGCGGTAGTTGAGTCCTGGCACATCAAGCAGATCTGCAAAGCCGTTCTTGAGCACGCAAAGCACCTGATCCATCCCGCAGGTAGTGATTCTGGTAGGATCCTCCCTGTTGCAAATATCAACGAGAAACTTTGCTGTTTTGTATCCGGACTCGTCGCATTGGCTAGGGACTTCATTTCCAATGCTCCAAAATATAACGGAAGGGTCATTCCGATACTGGTGAATCATGTTGACCATATCTTTCTCAGCCCATTGATCGAAGAAGAGATGGTAGCCGTTCCTGCATTTGCGGATGTCCCACTCGTCGAATGGCTCAAGCATCATCATGAATCCCATTTCGTTACACAGGCGCACCAGTTCTGGAGCTGGCATGTTATGTGATGTGCGGATGGCGTCGCAACCCATCTCCTTGAGGATCGTGAGCTGACGACGAAGAGCAGCTTCATTTACTGCGCTGCCCAGTGGTCCCAAATCGTGGTGATTGCAGACTCCCTGAATTTTACGCAGTTTTCCATTGAGGAAGAACCCTTTTTCAGCGATAAGTTCTATCGTTCGTATGCCGAAAGTTGTAGAGTACTCATCGACTTTTTCCCCTCTTGAATATACGGATGTTATAGCTTTATAAAGAGAAGGATTTTCAGGAGACCAGAACTGAGGCTTGCTGACCTTTATCATCTGCTGCAGGCGATTGTCAACGAGTTTAGATCGAGTGGTGGAAGCGACTTTTTTGCCTGAAGGGGAAAGGATATCGGTTCGAATCTTGTCGGCTCCCTTGACATCAATCTTGAGATTGATCAGAGCGGATTTTTCAGAAATCTCAGAACATATCAGTTGGGTTCCCCACACCGGCACATGCACTTTTTCAGTGATGATAAGGTGAACGTTGCGGTAGAGGCCAGCGCCCGGATACCAGCGCGATGACTCCGGGAGATTTTCCAGCCGCACTGCCAGAACATTGTTTTTCCCGTCCTCGTTGACATACTTGGTGATGTCGAAATGGAAGGAGTTATAGCCGTAAGGCCATTCTCCGACATAATTGCCGTTAACATAAACTTTGGCTTGGCTCATTGCGCCGTCAAAGAGAAGCTCGGCGCATTTGCCTTCAGCAAAGGTTGGGACATCGAAATTCAGACGGTACCATCCGACTCCTACATAAGGAAGTCCACCGGTGCGTCCGGTCTTGAGACTTGGACGCCTTTCTAAATTCTGCTCGATAGCCACAACTTGCGCGTCATGCTTTGCATCGAAAGGGCCGTTGATTGCCCAATCATGAGGAACTGTCACACTCTCCCAACTGCTGTCGTTGTAGACAACTCCAGCGTAATCTCCATCTCCTCTGGAAAATTTCCATCCCTTTTCCAAAATAACTTCCTGCCGTGGACTCTGTGCATTCATTAGCACTACCGAGAACAAAAATGCCGATACTGCAACAAATACGCTACTTTTCATCGTGTTAAGGTTAAATATTTACCATGATATTACCTTGAATTATTGGTTTCAAAGAAATGGACCAACTAAATTTATTTGACAGCACTAATGGCAAGATGCCATGTACAATCCGCTGATTCGTAGTATAATTTGAAGCGGTAACGTCCTGCTGCATTTATTTTGAAGTTTGCATCTCCTCCCAATAATTTTTTGGAGATATCATTGTGATAGATCTTGATGTCAGAGCCATCTCGAACTGTTAAATCGGCAGCTCGTTTAGGTCCGAAGGTATAGCCCCAACTATCGTTGATGGACAAACGAAAACTTCCGGAGGTATAGTCCGCCTCTCCAATCCAAACTCCTTCATTCATATCATAAACCAATTCTGGATTGTTACTAAATCTCCATCCGCCAAGACCGCAAAGGCGTACTGGCCCACCAAGTCCAACAATTGAGTACTTGCCAGAATTGAGATCCGCTTTCACATAAGCAAGTTCCGAAGGCGCTTCAATAGGTACTCCGCTGACTTTGAGCACTCCAGCATCGTCACCCCAAGCATCTCCTTCATTCTTTCCTGAATATGTATATTCAATAAATTTCACCTGATTCGTACCCGAAGACTTCATGTTTACAAGTCCTTGATACTGCTTGCTGCCGCTAGTAGTTTCTTCAATGCCATTACGATCAGGGTGATTATCATTGAAGCTTCCTGAGACATAAAGCATGTTGATACCTGTACTGATGCGAGAGATTTCGAAATTTACCTGAATAGGTTCAGACTTTAGTGAGTAATATCCATCGCCCATAGTAGCAGTGACATAGCACGGTATTGCGTGACTTACGCCTTTGGCAAGTCCTAGATTACTCTCACCTACTAATTTAGCGTAAAGTGATTTATAATCGATTGCGAAACTATTGCGAGTAACACCTGATACCAAGCACATGTCAGGATGTGTATCGCTTGACAAATATATAGCGTAGCTGAGCTCAGTCGTAAGGCCCAGGTCTGCCTTATCCCAACTAAACGTTACGGAAGCATTCTGGTCGTCATAGTTCTTTTGGGAAATCTGTACGGTTCCTAGGTTATGAAGTTTTGGAGCGATGAACTGGGATTCCGGATAGGTCTTGCCGATTTCCAGGCCATTGGGATCACACGCTGCGAGCACCCATACTAAAGCTATATAAAGACAATATTTAATACGTTTCATACAAGTTTTTGTTAATTTACATACCCAGGTTTATGAGACAGATTACTGTTGGCGGTCAGCTCTGACTGAGGGAAGTCAAATACTAACAGGTGCTGGGAGAATCCCTGTCCCTGATAACTCCCCCCCTTCCATCTCCATAGAAATTCACCGGAATAGAACAAATCCCAACGAATAAGGTCAGTTCTTCTAAAAGCTTCCCAAGAAAGTTCAACTGCTCGCTCATTCTGCACATCTTCAATCGTATAGCTCGGCAATTCATCTAAATGAGCGCGTGTACGAATCCTGTTAAGATACGGAAGTCCCTTTGCTGCCTGTCCATTATGAATACATGCCTCAGCATAATTTAGATAGATTTCAGCAAGACGAATGACAGGATAGTCGATGCCGCACTTGGCACTGGTTGTACCATAACTCTTGGCGGATGAAGCGAACTCCTCCCGAGTCATGTTATGAGGGATGTTGTTGTACTTGTAAAAGCTCCAACCCTGGGTGAATTCAGCGAGATCCGTCATTTCTTCTTTGTGTCCTTTGATAAAGAACATACTTGCTCTGTCATCGGTATAATTGTAGATACCAGTATATTTGCCTTCAGAGTCATAGCCCTCATTAGGGACTGTGACACCAAAATATTTGAAAACATATTCTGAGGGCATGCGGATTCCGGCCCATCCGTCAGCTACACCGAGAGAGTACATAGGGTTTCCATTCTCGTCCTTATCATCTCCAGCCTGGAAGCTTGACTGCACAAGGAAAATGGTACCACCCCAGCTGTTCATATTGATTTCATCATAATCGATAGCGAAAAGGAACTCACTGTTTGCATCCCGATTCTCGCCATTGTCACCACGGAAAAGATCGGAGTACTTGCTGCAAAGGGAATAATTCATGCTAAACACCTCTTCACATGCAGCTATACACTCCTTCCATTTTGGCTCGCCCTTCTTGGTAACATTTCCATTTGCATCTACCGTAGAGTTATACACCTCAGCATTGAGATAAAGACGTGAAAGAAGCCCCCAAGCGGAACCTTTATCGACACGTGGGTAATTTGTTCCGGCTGCAGGCATATCTTTGCTTGTTGCAAGATCAACTAACTCAGACACTATGAAATCATATACCTCTGAGCGAGATTTGACTGCAGGAGAAGCAGAGCCGAAATCAGATTCTTCCGTAACAAAAGGAACGTCTCCGAAAGTATCAATCGACATCCAGTACATGAATGCCCTAAGGAACCGAGCTTCAGCGCGCAGTGAATGAACTTTATTGACGACTTCATCACTGCATCCGCGTGCGTTCAGGCGGTCATCAGTTGTCTGACGGAGGAATTCGTTAGTATAGGTAATACCGTGAAGAGTTCGACAATATAGAGCATAAGAAGCAGCGTTATCCGCTGTAGACCAAGTATTCTTGTTGATATCTTGTGTCCATGAATCCTTCTCCCAGTCGTTCTTGCATGCGTCAGTTGAACACTCCTGCACGCACCAAAAAGCGCGGATGAGCTCTGAGGCCCCAGCATCCTCAACCTGAAGATCAGAAGTGTTGTTGAAGCAGCGGTAGATCTTTGCAAGCCCGGAGACATAATTTGCATACTCGCTACCATATGCGTTCTCAGAGGTAAAGTCATCCTCATTGAAAGGGAAGGCGTCCAGATCTTTCACACAGGAGACAGCCACGATGCCTGTTGCTAACAACAATGATGTATATAGTAACTTTTTCATCTTTTGATCGATATTAGAAGTTAAGATTAGCTCGGAGAGAATAAGTCCTTGACATCGGGGTTCCGCTTCCATCGATGCCATCCTGTCCAAGTTCCGGATTTACCCCAGGATACTTGGTAATAGTAATCAGATTGTTTGCAGTAAAAGCAAGGCGAAGCCTAGCATTTCCAAATACCTTTGGGAAGGTATATCCGACATTGATATCATCAATCTTTAAGAAAGAGGCATCATATAGAAAGTAGTCGGAATAGCTCTGAGCAATGCTGTTGGTATTTGTCCAACCAGTGCGATCGACCACTTTTTTATAGTTATGAAGGCTACTGTAGTTGATCCAGTCATTTGCAACGGTTGAATTGCCCTGATGGTAATTCCAGAACGCCCAGTTGCCGGCTGACCCATGAGCATTGAAGCCAATGTCCCAGCGTTTGTATGTGTACTTCGCCCGCAAGCCGTAGAAGAACTTTGGAAGGGGACTCTTTCCTGTGAGATAACGGTCACCATCGGTAATCAAGCCATCTCCATCTCTGTCTACAAAAGCATTTTGAATAGGATTGCTATTATGGTCGTAGGCCTGCTGGTAGAGGAAGAAGGTGCGTGGAGCGTAACCGACACGATGCTGTTGAGAGTACCCACCGGTACCGACTCCGATACCTCCGGTCTGGATGTAATAATCATCATTTATACTCTCATCGCCTACTGTCAGCTTGGTAAATACTGTATGTTGGAATGTAAAGTTTGTGCCGATTTGGAGACTGGATTCTTTCCTGTTAATCGGGGTGTAGTCAAGCCCGATTTCAACACCTTTGTTAGACATGCTTCCTATGTTCGTAAGAAGCTGATTTGAGAAGTTTGCGCCCATGGGAATAAGAACTGTATTTAATAGGTCTTTGGTGTCTTTTTTGTACAGATCGATATTCCCGATAACAAGGCCTTTTGAAAAACTGAAATCAAGTCCGATATTGGTTGTTATGGTTTCCTCCCACTTGATGTTCGGATCATATGCCTGCGGAGTGAGGTTGAATACTCTTCCGTCTGAACCCATGTTGTACATGCTCGTAACGCTCGTAGATAGTTTGTAGTTCGGAATATACGAATAGTTGGCGATCCCGCTTTCCTGCCCTGTAACACCCCATCCGAGACGAAGTTTTAGCTCATTCAAGAAGTTAGCACCACGCATAAACGGTTCCTGTTTCATGTTCCATGCAAAAGCAGCCGAGGGAAACAACCCCCAGCGATGCTCTTTTGCAAAACGAGAAGAACCATCGTCTCGGAGAGTGAATGTCAATATATAGCGTCCCTTGTAAGAGTAATTCACACGTCCGTAGAAAGATACCAGATAGCGTTCCTCGCCATGGCGGTAAATGTTTCCGTAGAGTTCATCCTTTTTGACATCTATGCCCTTGGCTGCATTGACATAGTCATCATTATAGTGCTGTTCACTATGATTAAAGTAATAGAGATGTTCCCATGAGTATCCAGCCATCGCATCAAGCCTGTGGTCTTTAAAGTCGTGATGATAGTTGGCGAAGAACTCAAGCATATCATTTTTGTTATATCCGTCGCTAATGGTGTATGTGCCGACTTTAGGCGCAATACCATCGTTGATAAGCCCCCAATATCCAGGCTTTGAACGGGTGTTGTTCTTGTTGGTTCTTCTGTCAGTACTTATCCTGAGATTAAGTTCAAGATTTTCGAGCCCGTGAACCTTATAGTTGATGACACTGCTCAATGTCCATCCGAGATTGTGAGGATGTGAAATGCTGTTCCTATACTGCATAGGGTTTGTAGCTGCTCCTGCACCAGGGACTAATTCATCGCCACGTCCCGTAGATACGATGTAATAGCCGTAGTTGGTATCGTAGTCGATCGAACCGTCGGGATTTGTAAAGTATACAGGAAGTGTCGGATTAAATCCTGAGGCAGACCCGTAACTCGCACTTCCTTTATCTGAGAATGAGGTGTTCACCATCGCATTAAGGGTGATCTTAAGATGGTCGTTTAGGAAAGAAGGAGTAATGGTAGCATTTACTGTTGGTCTGTGGCTCCAGGAGCCAAGGGTTTGTCCAAGACGCTGAATATATCCAAAAGATACCCTATATGGAAGATGGTCTTTGAAGGTCGTACCGCTTACACTCAGGTTGTGAGTAGAACTTTCACCTACTCTTGTCACGAGGCTGATCCAATCAGTGTTGGCGTCTCCCATAAGTGCCTCAGCTGCAGCTAGAGTGCCCGGGCGATCTGCGTATAGTTCTCTCATGAATGAACGGTATTCGTCGGCAGACATTACGTCCTCACGACCGAGATAATGGCTGAGACTGAAAGATCCGCTGTAAGAAACGCGGGGCTTGCGGCTGGCGCTAGACTTTTTGGTGGTGACAAGGATAACGCCAGAAGCGGCTCTTGCTCCATAGATGGCCGATGAAGATGCGTCCTTAAGCACAGAGAAGGACTCTATATCATCCGGATTGATGGATGATAACCTGTTTGAACTGAGAGGTACACCATCGACTACAATCAAAGGATCATTCGATGCATTCAATGATGAGATTCCACGGATTCTCAGTGTGCCTCCAGGAAGAACAAGAAGCCCCGACACCTTTCCTTGTAGCAGTTCGTAGCTGGAGGAAACTGCACCGCGGTTGATTTCCTCTGCCTTAATTGCTGCCACTGAACCTGTCATGTCGCTCTTTCGCACTGTACCATATCCGATGACGACAACATCATCCAACTGGATCATTTCATCATTCAGGACTATTTTTCCGCTTGCAAATTCGGATGATCCTGCAGAAATCTTCATGGTTTCATATCCAAGGCATACAATGGTAATCTCAGCATTCCGGCTGCTTACCACAAGGTTAAACTTACCATCTACATTTGTAGTCACGCCGTTGTTCTGGTGCCCTTCCTCGTATAATCCGGCGCCTATGATAGGTGTTCCATCGGCATCTACGACGATACCTTCCAGCGTGATTGCCTGCGCATGTATCACCTGTTGTCCGAGAAACGGGGAGGCGAGGCATAAAAGGAAAATAAGCTTCTTCATACTTTAAAGGTCGTTATAGAATTCATCGTAAATCCTCATATTGTCGTTTGTCTTTCCATCCTTGTCAAACAGATTGCCCCATTGAGGAGATGTTGCCTCCCAAATGAAAGTACCGAGGCCCATGCCATCCGGTATTGCCTTGACAATATCATTGACTTCTCGACGATAGTCTTGATATTCAACGACAACAATTGGTTTGCCATAGCGGATTGCAAGATCATTGACGTTGGCCCTTAGATCGTCAAGTGTCCCGTGCCACCTTGGATAATAGGATTGTCCGATAATATCAAACTTCACGTCTCTTGCTATCATCTTGTCAAAGAATTTTACAGATTCTTCATTCTGTCCCCCACAGGCAATATGTATCATGATTTTGATAGAAGGGTCAGCAGCGCGTACACCTGCGCTAGCACAACGAATCATCACAGCAAAGGACTCATAGCTCCCATTCTCGATTTTGCCTTGAGGCCACACCATTCCGTGATTGACCTCGTTGCCGACCTGTACCATCTCCGGTTTGCATCCTTCCTGAATGAAGCGTTTGATTACTTCATTGGTGTAACGATAGACCTGACCTTCGAGGCCGGACCCGGTGAAGCGCGTCCAAGATTCAGGTTTTGCTTGTTTCCCTGGATCAGCCCAGTTATCACTGTAATGGAAATCAAGAAGGAACTTCATACCTGCAGCCTTGATGCGTTTCGCCATGGCAATCGTCTGCTCCAGACCACAGTACCCTTCCGGGGAGTAACCTTTCTCCGCAGTCGGGTCAACGAAAAGCCTGAGTCTTACCCAATTGAAATGATGGTCTTTCATTATTTCAAGGACGTCTTTCTGTACACCCTTATCTGAGAATTTGATTCCCTTGTCTTCTTGGGAAGGGACCCAAGACATGTCTGCCCCGATAGCAAAATCCTTAAAATCCACCACCCTATTATATGGCGCAAGATATAGTGGTTGCTTCTTGGGGTCGGAGTATCTTGCCTTAAGATCTTCATAGATTCCGAATAACTGGCGGTCAGCACGACCGTCGCGAGGGAAAAGAATACGTGAAGGTGCCCATGCCATGGTACCGTGACCCAAGTTATCAGGAGTGGCCCGAACGATATCGTTGATGATCTTAATATTGTCAGCATTCGCACCATATTCACAAATATTAACAGGCTTGCCGTACCGCTTGACCAGATCGTAAACATTTGCCTTCATGTCATTATAGGTTTCGTGCCACTGTTCGTAGTATGAAAGACCAATGATGTCGAAGTCTGCACTATATTTCACCATTTGATCAAGGAATTCTCGACAGAGGTTATTTTGCCCGCCCAATGCCAAGTGTACCTGTAATTTAGCATTGGGTGTGACCTCATTGACTGCACGCTGACCGGCTTTGTAAAGACCCATGCAGGCTTCCCAACTATCCTCGGTCGAATCGTCCATTATCTTACCCTCAGGCCACACCATTCCGTGATTGATTTCATTACCGATCTGAACGATATCCGGTGCAACTCCTGCTTCTTTGAACTTCTGAAGAGTTTCCTTCGTATACTGATACATTTTGTCCTCTAGAGCTTTTCCTGTCAAGCCCTCCCATTTCGAAGGTTTGTATTGCTTATCAGGATCAGCCCATGTGTCGCTATAATGAAAATTAAGAGCGAACTGCATTCCTGCTGCCTTGATGCGCTTCGCAAATGCGATAGTACTGTCCGTGCCGCAGAAGCCGTCGCGGGAATACCCCTTCGGAGCTTCCGGATTTACGAAGAGGCGAAGACGGATGACATTGAATCCGTACTTTGCCATAATCTGAAGCGGATCCATCTGTTTGCCATCCACATCATAGTACTTTCCTCCGCGAGCCTCGTTGGCGGGGATTTCAGACACATCAGCACCTATGCAGAAAAAAGGCGCTTCTTGGGCATCAACTCGATTGCTGCAGAAAAATGCTGCAGCCATGGCAATGGAGATAAATAAAAATAATTGTTTACGCATGGTTATTTAGCTGTAAAGGTTATTATAGATGATTCGAGTCCGTCAGACATCACTTCTACGGTCACGGATCCCGGTTTGTCAGCTGCTACGATGCCGAGACACATACCCGAGAAAGCCTTGCGCTGGAGTGACTTGACTGATTCGAGATCTGACATGTTCCCGTTTTCCACGCCAACGAGCCTGGCTCCTGAAACTTTGAATCTCACAAGATTGTCGGCTAGCGGACAGAGATTTCCGTCTACATCAAGAACTTCCACGGTAATATGAGCGACATCCGAGGGAGTGGCCTTAAATGAAGGACGGTCCACTGTTGCGCGAAGTTGGGTGGGGGAGCCGGCAGTGCGGATCACTTCCTCGTATGTATTGCCGTTACGAATGCCAACCACTTTGATTTCTCCAGGTTGATATTCAACATCCCATGTCAGATGGAGATCTGCAGTTGTGGCATAATGCTTTCCGGGAGCAGGCTGATTCCAACTGATATCCACTCCGCGACGAGGATACTCGGTGGCTTTTTTACCATAAGACTTGCCATTAACGAAGAGTTCGACTTCCTCCATATTGGTGAAGCATACTACTTGCATAATCTTGCCTTCGTTGCCACGCCAGTTCCAGTGCGGCAATAGATGAAGGACAGGATCGTCTGACCAAAGACTTTTGAAGAACCAGTAGCCATCCTTCTTGAATCCGCAGTTGTCAAGATAACCTGAACTTGCGCCACGTGAAGGCCATCGAGTCTCTCCATAATAATCAATGCCAGTCCACATAAAGTCTCCTATCACATAATCATATGCCTTGTTGAAAACCCATCGGCGTTCAACGTCTATCAAACTGCTGCTGACCAGGCCTCCTCTGCGACCGCGGAAAGTCTGACGTCTCGACTGATCTGAAGGTTCTTCAGTGGCATTCTCAGGAACAAAATCAGGAATGAAATATACACCTCTTGCCCCTCCGTATCCTCCGGTTTCAGTGCCCACGACACGACGGTTCGGAAAATTTGCCTTATCGATAGCATACATGAGTTCCTTACGCTCCCTCCAGCGGTCTGGATAGTTGTATCCAACAATGTCATTTTCAAATGCTGAAAGGAAAGCAGGAGAGGCGGGAGTATTGGATGCTATCTCATCGTTTCCGGAGGTGACGAGACGTGTTGGATCTAGCCTATGGCAGATCGCAATAAGATCTCTTGCAATCCGCGGACCATCAGCGGTGTATTGGTCTTTGATTTCGTTGCCTATGCTCCACATGACAACGGAAGGATGATTACGATCTCTTGCCACCATTGCCTTGAGATCTTTTTCATGCCATTGATCAAAGTAAAGATGATAATCATTATTGTTTTTTGGAGTGATCCACTGGTCAAAGGCTTCATCCATGACAAGGAGTCCGAGCTTGTCGCAGATATCTAGAAATTCGGGTGCGGGCGGATTGTGAGCGGTACGGATGGCATTGCAGCCACCGCTCTTGAGGATTTCAAGTCGGCGTTCCCATACGCGTTCAGGGACAGCTGCTCCCATGGCACCTCCGTCATGATGAAGATTGACTCCATTCATTTTGACATGCTTCCCATTCAGGAAGAATCCCTTGTCCACATTGTATTCAATCGTTCTGATACCCAAAGTATTGTCTACCCTGTCCAGTTCTTTTCCATTTTCAAGAAGAACGGACCTTAATGTATATAAATAAGGATGGTCCAGATCCCAGGGCTCTGGGTCAATAACTGTCAGGGTCTGAAAGACAGGGGTGTCGGCTCCTGAAAGAATGTCGACGGCACATTCAGTTGAGGCTACTTCTTTACCACTAGCATCGATGATAACCTGTCGGATAATTGCACGGAGAAAACGGTTGCTTTCATTAAGAACAGTAGATTCTACAGCAATGGTTGCCTTTCCTTCGCGTAAATCTTTGGTATAATTGAAAACGCCCCATTTCTCAAAATGAGTCTTTGCAGTCTGCACCAGTCGGACATGACGATAAATGCCTGAACCTGTGTACCAACGTGAATTGACTTGTCCCGAATTGTCCACCTTTACTGCAATGACATTGCCGGAAGACTTCAGATACGGAGTCAAATCGTATGAGAAGCTAGAATAGCCATAAGGCCAAGTGCCGAGGCAGTGACCATTTATCCAGACTGTACTATTCATATATACGCCATCGAATTCGACAGAATATAAACAGTTCGTGTCGTATCCGGGAACATCGAATGTCTTGCGATACCAACCGATTCCCATGGGAAAGTAGCCTACGTTACCGCTAGAATTGGATTCGAGGTTTTCGCCTTCGATACTCCAATCATGCGGTAGATCCAGTTTACGCCATCCGCCGTCATTGAATTTCATTGACTGGGCTCCGGAAGCATCTTGTAGGACGAACCTCCAGCCTTTGTCAAAATCGGAGATCTTACGTGGGCCGTCTTGCGCATGAATGGAACTTGATACGGCAAGAAGAACGGCCATGAATTTTATCGATTTAAAAATATTCATGGAATAATAATTTTTTGTCTCTCATCAAATATATGTATATTTAAAAAATAGTAAGTGGACAAATAAATTTTTCAGGTGGACAAAATAACAATATTGGTTCTATCAGCATTATTTGCAACCATCAATGTTTTTGCGCAAAATTTTCCCTCAAACTCGCATATCTCAGAATTGATTTCCTCAAGACAGGGCCTTCCATTTGATTATGTTGACGACATATTTCAAGACGAGTCTGGATTTGTATGGATCTGTATGTATGGAGGTGGACTTGCTAGATTTGACGGGCAAGACTTCATAACGTATACGACTGCGACCGAACAACATATATCCGATGATTATGTTACAATGTCCTGTCAGGACAACTTTCATCGGCTATGGATATCCACTAGAAGAGGGATAAATACAATTGACCTAAAAACTCTTGAGGTCATTCCACTGCCCGAACCTGTGGGTACTGTTTCGAAGAAAAACTTCTGTAACTGCATTAGCAAAGATGCTGATGGTAACATTTGGTTCAGTATGCGAATGAAGTTGTTCAGAGTAGGGTTTACAGATACGGGAGATGTCGCTTCGATAGATTCTTTGAGCATATCGACAAGCTCAACGCCATCTGATGCAAGTATAGTAAATCTACAAATATTTCAAGATGTTGATCAGGATGGAACGATGTGGATTGCCATTGAGAATAAGCTGTATAAAGTATCAAGAAATAAAGACGGCGGACTCAGCAGGAATCTAATTTCGAGAACACTGGATATTGGAACAAGAAATAAAATCACTGGTTTCGTTAAAAAAGGAAATGAGGTATGGATCGCATCAGATAATGGGCTGTACAGATATGATGATAATACCGGTGATTGGAAACATTATACCCACAACCCTGATGATCCGAACTCTCTTGCAAGTGATAAGATTCCAGCCATTGCTCTTTCTGAAGAACAGAGGATTCTCGTGGGCACAATCAAAGGACTCAATATTTACAACCCACTATCCGACACATTCGATCACTTCAACTCAGATCTTGATCGATACGGTAATAAATGCTTATACAACGATTTCATTAATTGCATTGAGGTTATCGGACCAGACATATGGATAGGAACGGAAATCGAGGGGATTACTTGCCTTAAGAAGAAAAGAATCGAAGTCACCAACATACAGCATCGTCCCAATGACAGCCAATCTTTTCCTCCCGGTCCTGTTAGTGAAATATATTTCGATAGTAAAAAGAGACTTTGGCTAGGTCTTGTGCAACATGGATTATATCTCAATGAGGATAGGACGGGAAAATTCAAGCGCTTTATGACATCTGCTTCTAGCAACAATACTGTAAATGCTGTAGAAGAAGACGGAAAAGGTAATATTTGGGTAGGCACCTGGGGAGGAGGAATAGAGATCATAAAAGGTTCTCATAGTGAAATCTTAATGGACGCCCCTCTTTATGTATTTGACCTGAAATATGATTCTATTAATCAATTAATGTGGGTGGCCGGACAAGGATCGATACGTTGTTATGATGCCAAAAAATCATCTTTTAAAGATGAATTGCAGATTGAAGCTAATAGTTGCTATGTATTATTCATCGATTCCTTGGGAAACCTCTGGGCAGGACATCAGAATGGAATTATCGTCATTGATCTGCATACGCTGAAAGCACGACAGTGTAATAAAATTCAGAGAGTATATTGCATTACTGAAGGAGGAAACGGAGAAATCCTGCTGGGAACCAATGGCGATGGAATGGCAGTAATACAACTAGATGATGAGGAGATAAGTGTCGAAAGAACCATTACAAAAGACGAAGGGTTACCTAGTAATACCATCACTGCCATACTTCGCGGAAACGATGCAATATGGGTTTCGACCTCTGAAGGTCTCGCCGCCATCGACGACGATGGCATACGCTCATTTTCGAGGTCGGACGGATTGGCGAGCAATAGGTTCTGCAGAAATTCCGGAAGTATTTCGCCTGATCGAAATCTTTGTTTTGGGCATTCAGGAGGCTTCTTAGTAATCAACTCGGATCAACAAATCGGAGATTTGCAGCAGAGCAGACTATTATTCACAAGATTGGAAACAAGTGAGACATCTCGGAACATTTCATACGATTCGAAGATAAACTTGCATGAGCGTGACAGATCCATATGCATTGGTTTTGCCGATCTTAGTTTCAATGATGAAATGGATGTCAGATTTAACTATCGAATATTTCCAAGAGAAAAATCTTGGACAGCATTAGAGAGCCGTGACAGAAAAATAAGAATAGGAAGCCTACCTAGAGGGAAGTATAAATTGATGTTAATGGAGAACAGGAGTTCTGGTGAGGAAATAGGGAGAACTTCACTTGTAATTGAGGTAAAGCCATATTTCTATAAAACTATCTCATTCAAGATTGTTCTTGTCTGTCTGCTGATAATGATCATCAAGCTACTTATCAATGAGAAAACTAAAAGGTACCAGAAACGTGAAAAAGAATTGCAGCAGGAAATTCGGAAACATGTTCAGAATGTTTATGAGCAAAAAATAGCATTAGAAGAGAAGACCGAAGAATTGATGAGACAAAACAAACAACTCATCAAGCAGAACGAGGAACTTGCGAGCCAAAAACTTCTTAACAATATAGAAATTAGGGAAGAACGTGGAGTGTCTGATAAAAAACTCATGGAGAAAGCCATAAAAACAGTAAAAGAGCTCTACAAAGATTCAACGCTTAACGTGGGAGTATTTTGCAAAGCGATGGGCATGAGCAGGAGTCAGGTAAACATCAAAATGAACGAGATCTCTGGTATGCCAGTCGGACAATTTATTAGAACATACAGACTGACAGTAGCGAAAGAGATACTGGCGCACAAGGAAAAATCTGAAATGAATGTTGCCGAGGTTGCCTATGAAGTAGGTTTCAACGATCCTAAATATTTCTCTCGATGCTTCACCAAAGAATTCGGATATCCGCCAAGCGCAACAGTGAAAGGTAATGCACAAGGATATATGTGAGAGATCACCATAGCTTCGCACGCGTCTTCACCCCCAAGTTGTAAAGTTGTTTCACCATCAGGCAGGCATCATGAAGCGGACCGACATCGTAGAACAGACGCGCTTTGAGTACAGTGATCGAACTCCGTCCCGAAATAGGTTGCTCGTCTATCTTCTCCGACACCAGCATCAGTTCGTGCTCCATGTCGATAAAGTCTTAAAGTAACTGTCTGAACTGTTCCTGTTCCATTTGGCTGGGGGATTTCTCGACACATTCATTATCCTATTAATTAATTGATAATCAAAATATTGTGAATTAATAAGGAGCGACTATCCATCAATTGTCTCCGATTACAACAGTAGGATCAGTGCATGCCACCGAAATACTTGAGAAACTGGACGCGCATCAGACGGTCGGCATTGGCGGGATCGGAGGCGTTCATCCGTCCGCGGTACGCTTCCACTGTGGCAAAGCCTTTGCGGGATTGCCAGTCGGCGAGACCGGACACCGCTTCCTTGATCCATTGCGCCCCGCCCTGGATGATGGCGCTGGCCACCTCTACCGCGGATGCTCCGCAGAGCACTGCCTTTGCGATGCCCTTCCAGTCGTGAACCCCGCCGGACACTGCCAGCGGCAGTTGCGGCACGGCGGCCGACAAGATGCCGGCCCAGCGGATCGACTGCGAAATGTCCGCAGCGGTCGTGAGGGGATGCTTGAGGGCATATTCCAGCCGCTCCACATCGATGTCGGTGGGGTAGAAGCGGTTGAACAGGACCACTCCTTTCGCGCCGTGGGCATATAGGGCATCCGCGAGTGCCACCGGGTTTGACAGGTTCGCGCCCAGCTTCACGATCACGGGGATCGAGACGGTGGAGCAGACATGCCACACGATCTTTACGTGCAGCTGTTCGAAATCTCCAGGCTTGGCGTGCTTGTCCGTGCTCAGACTCATTACGTTGAGTTCCAGCGCATCCGCTCCGGCTTCCTCGATCTCCCGGGCATATTCGACCCATTTCCCGTCCGAATGGCAGGCGATCGAGGGGATGACCGGAATATGAATCGCGGCCTTCGCGGAGCGGATCAGATCGAGGTAATCCGAAATCATTTTCGACCCGACGCTGTAGACGACATAGTCATACGCCTCAGGATGGTCACCCAGATCTCCCATACCATCCATTTCACGGACGATGCTTTCCTCGAAAAGAGATTTCAGCACCACGGCTCCGGCACCTGCTTGCTCAAACTCAACAAGGTTGGGAACGGATGCCGTAAGGCCACAGCTGCCGACAATGACCGGACACCGGAGTTCCAGCCCGGCGAAAGAAGTCTTTACACTTGTCATATCGCGATCGTATTAATATAATATTGTTCGTTTTACAAATATAACGAAAAAACGGTAAAAATATTTGTGTATCTTTGTTCCTAGTTAATTTGGATGCATATGAACAAAACACTTGCAGTCCTTCTTGGATTCTGCTTCTTGATTACGGCACATGCCCGCGTCTTCAACGTAAGGGACTACGGAGCCGTCGGCGATGGGGTCGCCATCGATTCTCCTGCCATTAATGCCGCGATCGAAGCAGCTGCTGAAAGGGGTGGGGTTGTCTATATTCCTGCCGGTGTCTACAACAGCTACTCGATTCGTTTAAAGAGCCGCATCACGCTTCGTCTGGACAAGAAGGCTGTCATCAAGGCAGCAAAGCCGACGCCTGAAGCCGGATACGATCTCGCCGAGGAAAACGAATGGGATTCCTATCAAGATTTCGGCCACAGTCATTGGAAGAACTCGCTGATCTGGGGGATCGGTCTGCACGATCTCCGGATCGAAGGGGCAGGACTCATCGACGGGACCGGCGTCCTGTCTCGGGGCTTGAACCGTGCAGGCGCACTGGCAGAAGCCAATAAAGCAATTGCCCTCAAGGAATGCCGTAATGTTACGATCCGTGGAATCCGGCTGCTGAACAGTGGGCACTTTTCGATGTTGCTCACCGGTGTGGATAACCTCCGGATCGAGGGAGTGATTGCGGATACGAACCGGGACGCCTTTGACATTGATTGCTGCGAAAATGTCGTGATCCGGAACTGCGTAGCGAATTCATTGAATGATGACGGCATCGTCCTCAAGTGTTCATACGCACTGGGCCGGGCGAAGCCGACACGCAACGTCCTCATTGAAAAATGCAAAGTTTCGGGATTTGATCCCGGATCTGTCCTTGATGGGACGTACAGGACTACCATCACAACTGCTCCGGACCGTGACGGCCCCACAGGACGTGTGAAACTGGGAACCGAGAGCAACGGAGGATTCCTAAATATCACAGTCCGGAACTGCGAATTCCGGCGTTGCCGAGGCCTCGCCCTTGAAACTGTCGACGGAGCCTTGATGGAGGACATCAAAGTTCATCGCATCACGATGGATGACATTTGCAACTCGCCCATCTACATCCGCGTTGGGGATCGCATGCGGGGGCCGAAGGATCTTCCTGCTTCTGCAGCCCGCAACATCCAAATTTCAGATGTTACCGTGACAAACTGCGACAGCCGCTACGCTTTGCTGATAGTTGGGCTTCCGGATAATCCTGTGAAGAATGTCACCCTTAAGAACGTGTCGATCCAATATCGGGGCGGACTGACACGTGAAGACGTGCGACTGCAACGCGGTGCGAATTCATTCTTTTTCGGACGGAACAACGGCTACCCGGAACCTTCTGCGCATGGGATCCAGCCTGCCTGGGGACTTTCGATGCGGCATGCCCGCAACATTACCTTCAAAAATGTCAAGATGGATCTTCTTCAACCGGATGAGCGGGAGAAGATACATCTTTCCGACGTGGAGAATTTCGTCTGGAAATAAGTCCCTACAGCCCGGTCTCCAGAGGCTTCCAGGGAGCTTCCGAACCGGGATTTTCCATCACTTTTTCAAAGGAATATTCCTGTGCTTGTCTCTCGGTGAGCTGGTGTGACCACGGGACTCGGCGTTTTGGATCCGCTCCGGGGCCGAAGTTATTGTATTCCGCGTAGAAAGTTGTTTTCTCCCGCTCCGGCCGGCTCCAGTTGTGCCACCCCTCTGGGGCGATATGGGAGCCGAGTTCACACTGCAGATACACTACCTTGGCATGATCCCTCCACGGGCGTCCGAGGTAGACTTTGTCGATGCCCGGAGCTGCAGTGAGCTTGCAATCCTTGAAAACATAGCCGTAGCGTTCGTTTTCTAGGGTCGAAGCCGCCGTGACGTAGCTGTTCCGCTTCGAATGGATTTCGCAGTTTTCGAAGTAGCAGCGGCCAGGTCCGAAGATGAAGTCTGTAGTACCTTCGATGTAGCAATTCAAATAGTAACTGCGGGCGGAATGTCCGTCGGATCCATATAGGCCGTATGTGTAGATCGTGTCCTGGTTGCCGAGAATGCGGCAGCGGTGGAAGAACAGTCCGTCTCCCCGCGTGCAGAGTGCGACGGCTTGTCCGATGCTGGGCTGGTCTCCCGGTCCAGCGTCGTTGCAGATCGTGAGATCCTCGAAAGAGACGAAGCTGGCGTCTACGAATACGGATGCGCTGCCAGTGGTACCGATTTCATCGGAAGTGTCCGGCCATCGTTTTCGTGCGGCATTGTCGTACACCAGAATCGTGTTGCAAGCATTCTTCCCCAGTATCTTTACAGCTACCTTGCTGCTCGGAATGATGAGTCGCTCTCGGTAGATCCCCGGTTTGATCAGGAGGGTTTTGATCCGCCCGCGCTGGTAGTCCGGGAGGGCATCAATGGCCTCCTGCACAGTCAGGAAGTCACCTCGTCCGTCTTTGTCCACGACGAAATCATAGCGGACCAGGTGACCGGCGATTTCCGGCAGTTTGATCCGGATCGAGTCGCAGACGATGTCGCAATTCTTTCGTGCACCGCGCGGGGTGGAATGGGTGTCATCCTGCCTGCCTTCGGGAATTGCCGGGCAGGAACCCGGCTCAACCCACATGAAATACGGACGGGAAGCCAAATCACCTACTTCCCGGATCCATGAGAGGGACGCCGCTTCCATGTCGATCAACGGCGTTCCTGTTTCCTTCGCAACCTCCTTCATCGCTTTGGGATAGTCGCCATGGGTGTTCTCGTCGAGGATTCCACGCACGAAACGTCTCCGGGCGACAGGGGTAAGCAGGACAGGTGTCGCACCCTTCGTCCTGGCCGTCCGGATGAACAGACGGAGATTTTCTTGGTAAGCACCCCATGCAGGTGCGTACACGGCAGGCTTGCTAGATTTTTCGTCGTTGTGGCCGAATTGGATGAAAACGTAGTCCCCGGCACGCAGATTGGCTTGGACCTTGTCCCAGAGTCCTTCGTCGATGAAACTCTTCGTGCTGCGACCATTCTTGGCGTAGTTGATAACTCGCACCCGGTCATCCACGAAATTCTCGAAGACCATTCCCCAGCCGCGTTCCGGATTGCCGCCCGAAATGTCCTTGTCTGCCATGGTAGAGTCTCCCATCAAGTGGATTGTAAATGCATAAGAGGTCTGTGGCACTTCGAGCGCGAGGGTCGGGCCAGCGCCATTTGTGGCCCGAAGGAGCTGCGGTATCTTCGCGGCCGGGACAACGGAATATTTATATGGCATCGAAACCGTGCCTCGGTCCAACGGCTTGAATTTTTCCATGAACCGGTTGCCTTTGAACTGCCAGTTCCGCGCGTTGTCCGCTGGCTGAAAGATCTTCTTGACACCTTTTGCAAAGAAGTTTCCTTCAATCAGCACCTCCGAATCGATCCGCGCATTGATTGCGGGAGACGAATTGCCGGCGCAGTCGTAATAATTGTTTAGCAAGTGTACCTTTCCGAAGCGGATCAGGGGCATGCGGGCTTGGCAGCCGGGCCCCCAGATGCAGTAAGCAAACGTGATGTGGAAATTTCCTGCGCCCTGGGAAGGATTCTCGTTGCTTGCGATGAGGTTAGATGCCTGATGCCCATAGGATTTTTCCGAATATTGGAACGTGCACCAGGTCACGGAAATGAAGTCGGAACGCGAATTGATGTCAAAGTTGCCGTCCATTCCGTCTGTGAAACTGCAATGGTCCACCCAGAGGTGATTTGACCGTGACACCGTGAGCAGGTCGGAACCACCCACATCGATCGAGCCCGGACCTACGAATGCGAGGTTCCGCACGATGATGTTCTCGCAGCCCTCCAGTCCGATCAGGCCGGATCGACGATAGGCTTCGCTCAGATCGCCCGTCAGGTCGAGTAGGATTTGACGGATGCGCTGTTCGCGTTTTTCTGCTACGAAAACACCGTTGGAGAGATGCCCACCACCGCCTTGGTCGGACAGTTGGGATACACTTTCTTCGTCCAGCAGTCTGCAAATCTCGGGCGTGACCTCGAACTGAGTACGCAGTGTGGCATGATTCACGCCAAGCAGAGTTTTGTTCCGCAGTCCTGTAAAGCCCATGAAACCGGAGATGGAAAAGTCACCGCGGCTTCCGTCCAGTACGATGACATCATAGTCTTTGACAGCTTTTAGGAGGGCGGCTCGCATATCTCCTCCGTCGCTTGTAAGTACGGTCACGCTGCCGTTCGAACCGCCGGTGATTTGATAGGGGTGTTCTCCTTCAGTCGAATTGCAAGTAGCCCATCCGAACGGTCCATCTGGCATCGTGGCTGTGGCAGCATTCGCTGCCACAGC
>JGI24711J26586_10000804_pt1 | contig 24509 bp, 19 predicted proteins | sample BioPla3DNA1_FD_26586 | JGI IMG/M metagenome (IMG submission 26586)
GGCGTAAAGTAGGGCTTGAGTTATATTAGCATATTTATTAGTAACCATACCGGTACTTCCCAAGTGGTCGGGATGATAATAAAATACTTCTTCTTCAAATCCTCCATGTAATAAACATTCATTGGGTGCGTCAAACAATAGAGTAGATGTTATAATATTATACTTAGTTACCGAATCCAATTCGTTTTTCATTGCAAATTCTTGTTCATTTTTTCGATGGGTTATATATTCCGGATAATCGGTTTCTATTTGAGCTACACTGTCACAAAAATTATTATCATAATTACCACCTATTTTGCTGGCAATCCGCAAAGCATCGGCATAATAATGTTTTGTATATTCTCCGGCTTGATTTACATTCATATACCCGTTCGGATAGAGCATATATCTATCAATATGATATGTCATTGATACGTTTTCTGCATTAATGTAAAGTATATCGGGATTTACATTTATTTTATACGTCCTTTCACCCGAAGCGTCGTAACCGTAATAACCGTAACGTTCGCCGTTAAAAGAATAAGCTTTCATACAATTAAAGGCGTTAAACCAATAATATTCACCACGTTCTTCTCTGTTAAATTCATCGCCTTCGTAATGCCATTTGCGGCGTAAACTACCATTTATTCCAAAATCGTAATAGGTAAAACGGTCTCCGTCAAATGAACTGTCGGGAGCAAAAACGGTAGAAGTTGGTTTAATATCGGGGTAATAAAAAGTAGTATTGGGTGTAGTAGGNGATGAATAGGTAGCTATTTTTCCTGTGTTTCCGTAGGTTACAGTTGTAGTATAAAACGTTCCTTGTGCATCGGTCAACTGGTCGGTAGAATCGTAAACAAAGGTCTGCGTTATAGGATTGTTGCCGTTAAAGCAACTATACTTGGAATGTAATTGCGTTACATTGCCTTTGGCATCGTAACGGTAACCCATCGAAAAATAATTATTCGACTGTAAAGAAGCAACCAAACTATCCAAACGTAAATTCAAGGGGTTATACATATATTTGGTTACCATATAATTTCCGTAAGCCATTTCGGTCTTGGCACCGAATTTATCGTATTTTTGGTCTATTAAATAATTATAAGTACAACTATCTTTAACTCCTTGCATACTTTTTAACTGTCCGCCTCTGTCATAACCGTAATTTAGTATTTCACCATCGGGATAAACGATTTGCAACATACGCCCCCAACTATCGTAGGTAAACTCGGTGCTTAATGCTATGGGTTGAGCTTGGGTAGGTAAAGCATAGGCACGGGTGGATTTGGTGATTTCGCCCATGTTGTTTTGANTTCTATTGCTCACTCTTTTTTCTATCATTTATTCTCGTTTTTATTTTAAAAAGCATAAAATGGTACACTACCGATACTACCATGTATTACCCTCAATTTTTATAAGAGATAATTTATTTTTAAATAAAATAACATTCCCTTCGTTATCGATTGGATAAAAACAATTACAATTTTCAGGTACAGAAGATTGTAAAATATCATTCCCTTTCGCTATATATTTTTGCTCCTGAATATAAAAACAAAATATAGGATTCTTTTCTTTGATTATTTCTTTGATTTTTTTTACTTGAGTAATTTCAATATCCAAATGAAATGTATCATTAGCAAGTATTTTAAAATCACTGTATTCTAAAAAAATAGTATCTTGTTTAAAACAGCTATTCTGTGCCATTATTGAACTATTATTTAGGGTTATAATAACCACTATTAGAAGGATTGATACCTTTAACTGTGCCATAACTAGGAATTTTAGATTGTAAATCTTCTAATTTCATATCATCTCTATGAAATTTTATTTTTTACAAAGGTAGATAATATTTAATAATACAAATACTTATTTTAAAATTTATTTATTAACAAAAAATTGTTAATAAATAAACTCTCATTATGCTGTAATAAAGAAATATAAAAATAAAACTATTTTCTAAAAGTGAAAACTTCAAAAAAATAGAATTTAAAAAACAATAAAAAAATATCACCTCAATCAATAAAAATTAAAAAAAGATGAAAAAAAAGGGGTAAGCAAAGGAAGAAAAATATATTTTTATTTGTTTCTTTTTAGTCGAGAGTTGTAATAAAATTAAATAATTTAAGATATTGTAAATCTGTTTTTTTAATTAAAATGCTTATTGCTAATTGCTTGTTTACTATTATTTATATACTTTTGCAAATCATTAAAAATAAAACGAAAAAGGTATAAAAACACATGAACGGAGACCCAAAATTATATCAATTGCTTGATAATTTGAATATAAACTATCAATACATAGCACATCCTCCCGCACCGACCATCGAAATAGCCAAACAATTTTGGAAGGGACATGATGCAAAGCACTGTAAAAATTTGTTTTTTAGGAATCATAAAGGAAATAAGCATTTCCTTGTAATACTCGATTGTGATAAGGATATGGATATTCATTCTATTGAAAAACAATTAGGTCAAGGGAAATTAAGTTTTGCTTCCGAAAAACGTTTGCAGCAATATCTTGGGTTAACTCCCGGCTCGGTAACACCTTTTGGATTGATTAACGATACGACGAAACATGTGCATTTATTTATAGATGAAAATTTACGTTTCACTGAAAAATTAAGTTTTCATCCTTGTATCAATACAGCTTCTTTGTTTATTGCCACTTCCGATTTTGTGCGATTTTTAGAGCATTGCGGCAATACTTACGAGTGGATAAAATTATATTAGAACGGCATAATGTATCAAGAATCATATAATTACCATCAGTTATCCAATGGAATTAAGATTATTCACAAGCAGGTGCAATCTGCCGTTACCCATATTGGAATAGCTGTTAATACGGGAACACGCGATGAATTGGAAAATGAAAACGGTTTAGCTCATTTTATCGAACATATTATTTTTAAAGGAACAAAAAAGAGAAATACTTATCAGGTATTGTCTTATCTCGAAAATGTCGGAGGCGATTTGAACGCTTATACAACGAAAGAAGAAACCTTTTTTTATGCTTCGGTTATGAACAGCTATATTGATAGAGCTATTGAAATACTGACGGATATAGTTTTTAATTCTGCCTTCCACGAAAAAGATATAGCCGTTGAAAAAGACGTAGTGATAGAAGAAATAAAATCTTATAAAGACAATCCTTCCGAATTGATTTTTGATGAATTTGAGAACTTGGTCTTCGAAGGACACACATTAGGAACCAATATTTTAGGGACAATTAAGAGTGTGAAAAGTTTTAATAAAGAAAAAATTAAAGCATTTTTAAAACGTACGTATCATACCGATCAAATGGTAGTGGCAATAGTTGGAAATGTGGACTTTAAAAAGTGTGTCAAATTAATTCAAAAACATCTTGGTGTTGTAGCAGAAAATAAGCGTAACTATAATCGGCTTGTTTTTAATAATTTTAGCACACAACAACGGATAAGAAAACACAATGGATTGCAATCGCATGTAATGATTGGGCAGGTTTTGCCTCATTACAATGAAACTAAAAACAAAACAGCCGTTTTGTTGAATAATATTTTGGGCGGACCCGGTTCGAGTTCCTTATTGAATATGGCTATCAGAGAAAAAAACGGTTATGTTTATACCATAGAATCATCTTACGCCTCGCTAAGTGATGTAGGTTTATTTTCTGTTTATGCTGCTTCCGACCCGAAAATAATAGACAAAAGTATTCAGCTCATTTTTAAGGAAATGGATAAATTACAAAGGCATAAATTAGGAATATTGCAATTGCAAAGAGCTAAACAACAGCTTATTGGACAAACATACATAGCTCACGAATCGAATATGACGGAAATGTTATCCATTGCACGAACTCATCTGTTGTACGAAGAGGTTGATACAATTGCCGATATCGTAAAACAAATAGAAGACATTACAGCCTCTGATTTACTTGAACTTGCTAACGAGATGTTTGCCAAAGATAAATTAAGCATGTTAATATTTAATAAATAATGATAAAATTGATTATGGTAAAACAAAAAAAAGTATAACTTTGCAATCTTATTTTATATACAATTTAAACGATAATAATTTGTTAATCAACACATATAAATTTAAACGTATGAGAATAGATATTAAAAAAATAATGACAATGTTAGCATTAGCAATGCTACCCGTTTTGACTTTTGCAAGTGAAGCCGATTTGCCTATTCCCGACCTTCACGCAAGTACTTTTAAGTTTTTTGGAGGAATAAATGGCTGGTATTTGATGCTTTATGGAGCGCTTGTGATACTAGGTACTTTAAGTATCAGTCTTTTTCTAAGACATCAAATTAAAAAATTACCTGCACATCAATCAATGTTGGAAGTAGCCGGTACAATTTATAAAACATGTAGTACCTATTTGATTCAGCAAGGGAAATTTTTAATTTATCTTTTCATTATTATAGGAGCTTTAATGGCTTATTATTTTGTAGGGCTTCAAGGAGAAGGTTTTTCGGTTATTGCTTTAGTGCTTTTGTTTTCCGTTATAGGCATGCTGGGTTCTTATTCTGTCGCTTGGTATGGAATTCGGATTAACACTTTTGCCAATTCACGAACTGCATTTGCTGCACTAAAAGGAAATCCGTGGGATGTCGTCAATATTCCTCTTCGTTCGGGAATGAGTGTAGGCTTGTTTCTTATCTCGCTCGAATTGGTAATGATGGTCGTCATCTTATTATTTGTTCCTCGCGACATCGTAGGTTATTGCTTCCTTGGATTTGCAATAGGCGAATCTTTAGGAGCATCGGCTTTACGTATTGCAGGAGGGATTTTTACCAAAATCGCAGATATAGGTTCCGATTTAATGAAAATAGTTTTTAAAGTAAAAGAAGACGACCCACGTAATCCCGGTGTAATAGCCGACTGTACAGGCGATAATGCAGGCGATAGCGTTGGACCTACTGCTGATGGATTCGAAACCTATGGTGTTACCGGAGTGGCTTTGATTTCTTTTATTTCGTTGGCAGTAAAAGACGTAGATATACAAGCAAAACTTATCGTATGGATATTTGCTATGCGTTTTTTAATGGACATTATGTCCGGAGTAGCTTATTTTATTAATCAAGCGATTTCGAAAAGAAAATACAGAGGATTGAAATTTTTTGATTTTGAACAACCGTTAACACGATTAATATGGATTGCTGCCACATTGAGTATTTTAACCTGTTTTATAATGAGTTATATGTTAATAGGCGATCTTGATGATCCTAGCTTATGGTGGAAAATGGCAGCTATTATCAGTTGCGGAACACTTGCAGCCGTTCTTATTCCGGAATTTACAAAGAAATTTACAAGTTCTAAATCGGCTCATGTGCATGAAATTGTTACGGCATCAAAAGAAGGAGGTTCTTCGTTGACCATACTTTCCGGACTTATTGCCGGTTATTTCAGTGCTTTCTGGAAAGGATTGCTGATAGTGGGTTTAATGACAATAGCTTATTTTATCAGTCAAGCAGGACTTGCTGAAATCATGGGACCGCATGCTTCTATTTTTGCTTTTGGTATGGTAGCTTTCGGATTCCTTTGCATGGGACCTGTTACCATTGCTGTCGATAGTTACGGACCTGTAACCGATAATGCTCAATCTATTTTTGAATTATCACAAATAGAGCAAATTCCTAATATTAGCGAAGAAATTAAAAAAGATTTCGGATTTGAGCCTAATTTTGAAGAAGGAAAACATTATCTCGAAGCCAATGATGCGGCAGGAAATACTTTCAAAGCAACAGCCAAACCCGTATTGATTGGAACGGCAGTAGTCGGAGCTACGACAATGATATTTTCCATTATCCTTTTATTGGAAAATGTACAACACTTACTGTTTCCTAATATGGTAGAAGCATTTAATCCGTTAAGTCTTACAAGTGCACCTATTATACTTGGGTTTATTTGTGGCGGAGCCGTTATTTTTTGGTTCAGCGGTTCGTCTATGCAAGCGGTTACCACAGGAGCTTATAAAGCAGTTGATTTTATTAAAAAGAACTTTAATTTAAATAAAGCGGCGGCAGATATCGAAGACTCTAAATCTGTAGTAAAAATATGTACTGAGTATGCTCAAAAAGGAATGTGGAATATATTCTTGGCTTTAATGACCCTTACATTGGCTTTCGCATTTTTCGACCCATACTTTTTTATTGCTTATTTGGTGTCTATTGCTGTTTTCGGATTGTTCCAAGCAATTTTTATGGCAAATGCGGGCGGTGCATGGGATAATGCTAAAAAATACGTGGAAGTTGATATGAAAGAAAAAGGAACGGACTTGCATGATGCTGTTATTGTAGGCGATACGGTAGGAGACCCGTTTAAAGATACTTCTTCCGTATCTCTTAATCCGATTATCAAGTTTTCAACATTGTTCGGATTATTGGCAGTTGAAATTGCAATAAAAATGAAAATTGCTGCTACCGATGGATTTGATTACACAATGATTATTGGAGGAGTTTTCTTGTTGATAGGATTGATTTTTGTTTGGAGATCTTTTTATAAAACAAGAATTCCGTTGCACAATTAATGAATAAAAACATTTTTCGGTTTTGTAAAAAAAAGGTCCTTATCCGTAAGGACTTTTTTTATCATAGCTTAATAAATAAAAAGCATAAAAAAATTTTTGTTATTCTTTAATAATTTTGTACCTTTGCAAGCTAAATTAAAATTATATTTTATTATCTTTTATGACTAATAAATACGCTGAATATAAGAATCTTAACCTTGTTGAATTAAGCAATAATGTGTTAAAATATTGGGAAGAAAACAATATTTTTCGCCAAAGTCTTGCTATTCGTGAAGGAAAAATTCCTTTTATTTTTTACGAAGGACCTCCTTCCGCCAATGGAAAACCGGGCATTCATCACGTAATGGCGCGGGCGATAAAAGATATTTTTTGTCGATATAAAACACAAAAAGGCTTTTATGTTGAACGTAAAGCAGGATGGGATACGCATGGACTTCCTATTGAGTTGGCTGTCGAACAAAGTTTAGGAATTACGAAAGAAGATATAGGAACAAAAATATCCGTTGATGAATACAATCAAGCATGCCGTAAAGAGGTAATGAAATACAAAAACTTGTGGGACGACTTGACGGTAAAAATGGGATATTGGGTTGATTTGGAAAATCCTTATATTACTTTTGAAAATGAATACATTGAAACATTATGGTACTTATTAGCCCAAATGTATAAAAAAGGATTGTTATACAAAGGCTACACCATTCAACCGTATTCACCTGCTGCAGGAACAGGACTTAGCTCTCACGAACTGAATATGCCCGGCTGTTATCGTGATGTGAAAGACACTACGGTAGTAGCTCAATTTCGTTTGTCGAAACAACAAAATTATCTGAAAACTTGTCCTTGGGGATTATCGGGAGAAATGCCGGACAATGTTTATGTATTAGCATGGACGACAACACCTTGGACTTTGCCGTCTAATACCGCATTGGCTATAGGACCGACAATCGATTATGTGTTGGTGCGTACTTTTAATGCTTATTCGGGCAATCCTATTATGGTTATTTTGGCAAAGGCGTTATTGCCGGCTTATTTTTCGGAAAAAAATAAAAATCTTTCTTTCGATGATTATCGTTTGGGCGATAAAAACATTCCATATCAAGTTGTAGCTGAGTGCAAAGGAGAAAAATTACTAGGTTTAGAATACGAACAACTAATACCTTGGGTCAATCCCGGAAAAGGAGCTTTCAGACTCATTGCCGGCGATTATGTTACCACCGAAGATGGAACGGGAATTGTACACATAGCACCTACTTTTGGTGCCGATGACGACCGTGTGGCAAAACAAGCAAACGTACCGCCTCTTTTTATGATTGATAGAGATGGAAAACGCCAACCGATGGTAGATAAAACAGGAAAATTTTATCGTATTGAAGATTTGCATTCGGATTTTGTTAAAAATCAAGTTAATGTAGCGTTGTACAAAGATTTTGCAGGGCGTTATGTCAAAAACGAATACGATACGGAGGCAAAAGAAGACAATTTGGACATAGATATTTGTGTGATGTTAAAGCAACAAAATTTAGCCTTTAAAATCGAAAAACATACCCACAATTATCCGCATTGTTGGAGAACCGATAAACCCATATTATATTATCCTTTAGATAGTTGGTTTATTCGTACAACGGCTGTCAAAGAGCGAATGATAGCTTTGAATAAAACCATTCGATGGAAACCCGAATCTACAGGAAGCGGTCGCTTTGGTAATTGGTTGGAAAATTTGGTAGATTGGAACCTTTCACGCACTCGTTATTGGGGAACACCACTTCCTATTTGGCGTACGGAAGATGGGAGCGAAGAAATTTGTATTGAATCGGTAGCTCAATTACGTCAAGAAATTGACAAAGCAGTCGCCGCCGGATTTATGAAAGAAAATCCTTATCAATCGGAAGACTATAATAAATTTGATTTACATCGTCCTTATATCGACCATGTCGTTTTAGTATCGCCTTCAGGGAAAAAGATGATGCGAGAACTCGATTTAATTGATGTATGGTTTGATAGTGGGGCTATGCCTTATGCACAATATTTTTATCCTCGCAATGATATTTCCAAAGTTTTTCCCGCTGATTTTATTGCTGAAGGAGTTGACCAAACTCGCGGATGGTTTTTTACGCTTCATGCAATTGCAACCATTATATCCGATTCCGTTTCTTATAAAAATGTGATTTCCAATGGATTGGTTTTAGATAAAAATGGAAATAAAATGTCGAAACGATTGGGAAATGCAGTAGACCCTTTTGAAACTTTAGAAAAATACGGTCCCGATGCAACCCGTTGGTATATGATTACCAATACACAACCATGGGAAAATCTGAAATTCGATATAGATGGAATTGATGAGGTAAGACGTAAATTTTTTGGAACTTTGTACAATACCTATAGCTTTTTTGCTTTGTATGCCAATATTGATAAATTTACTTATCAAGAAGCGGATATTCCATTAAAGCAACGTCCCGAAATTGACCAATGGATAGTGTCGGAATTGAATACACTTATCAACAAGGTAGATGAGTATTATGCAGATTATGAGCCGACTAAAGCAGGCAGATTAATACAATATTTTGTTGATGTGTACCTGAGCAATTGGTATGTGCGTTTAAGCCGCAGGCGTTTTTGGAAAGGCGAATACAACGAGGACAAAATTTCCGCCTATCAAACTCTTTATACCTGTTTAGAGGTCTTGTCGCAATTAATAGCACCGATAGCACCTTTCTTTGCCGAACAACTTTATCGTGATTTGAATAGCGTTACTAAAAAGAACAAGGCTGAATCGGTGCATCTGAGTGATTTCCCGATAGCGGATAAAAAACACATCAACAGTAATTTGGAAAAACAAATGCAATTGGCACAGCAAATATCGTCTATGGTGCTTTCGTTGCGTAAACGTAATAATATCAAAGTAAGACAACCGCTTTCACGGATTATTATTCCTATTATTTCGCCGCAAACACAACAGCAAATTGAGGCGGTAAAAGAATTAATTATGTCGGAAGTCAATATTAAAGAAATAGAGTTCCTAAGCGATGACAATAATATTTTGGTTAAGAAAATAAAACCCAATTTCAAAACATTGGGACCGAAATACGGCAAAATGATGAAAGCAATTGCAGAGGCTATTGCTAATTTTTCGCAAAATGATATTACCCGTATTGAAAACGAAAAAGAAATCAATCTGACTGTTGAAAATCAAAACATTACTATTTGTCTTTCGGATGTGGAAATTGTTACCGACGATATACCCGGTTGGATAGTTGCTAACGAAGATGCCATTACTGTTGCTCTTGATATTACTATTGACGAGCAACTTCGCTACGAAGGAATTGCACGCGAATTGGTCAATCGCATTCAAAATATTCGTAAAGAAAGCGATTTTGATGTGGTTGATAAAATTGATGTTCGTTTGTCTTATCATCCTGAAATGGAGAATGTTTTACATTCGTTTAAAACCTATATTTGTTCCGAAACTTTGTGTAATCGTTTAGAATTAATCGATAATTTTACATCCGAACAACAGGTTGAACTGTCGGATACGATTACTTTAGATATTGAAATAGAAAAAAGTAAGTAGAGGCGATAGAGACGCTTCGACTACGCTTAGCAACCGAACTGCACATTGAACCTGTCGAAATGAGCGGGATATTTTTTGCGGTTAAAAATTTAGAATTGACTGTGTCGTGTCCTAAAAAAGTTGACACATATTATTTTTTTACTCGATAGCTTCCGTTTTTTGTTTTTTCGATATGTAGGTAATCCAAATAACTTGCTTCCGAGAACTCGGTATAATGTGAAAAATAGTCGGTGTGTAGGGGAAGAATTTCTAAATCGCTGCGTAAAATCTTATGTGTCGAAAACAATTGTTTGAATAACCAATTAATGATTTCGCTGTTCAACAACATAGCTAATTGATAGTTGCTTATTCCCAGATTATCAGGAATAAGAATGTTGGCACTGTTGATAACATATCGCTGTTGTGTGTCGTTATAAAAGCATAAATCGGAAGAAATAAACTTATAAATGAGTTTTTCTTTTGCTTGATACATTGGTAAAGGAGCTACTTGTTGAAAGTTTTTAAAATTCGCTGAAATAAAAATACTTGGATTTTTCAACCCCTTTTTACGGATATCGCTTCCTTTAAAAGCGGGGATATAACCTTCTTTTTGAACGGAACTGCAAAATTGCCGGTTGTTGCCGGTAACAATACCGATTGCCCATTGAGCTTTATTTTTTAAAGTGATATGTTTTGCAGCATATAGTTTATTAATTACTTGATTTTCACTTTTATTAGTCCAAAAATTAAAAATAGTTTTCGGATTGTTTTTAAAAGAAACAAGGCTTCGTCGGTAAGTGGTATTTCCAAAACAACATTCTATTTGGCTGTTATTTTTTGCTTTTTCATTCTTGACAATGATAGCTTGTGCTTTTGTTATCAGTCCTTTAAATGCTTTTCCGTAATCTACAAAACGCAGAATCCGAAGGGCGATAATTTTTTTTCGAATGTATTCGAAATTGCTGATATTAAAAAATGCTTCTTGTACTAAAAATCCGAGTGTTCCATTTTGTTTGAGGATAGATAAACTTGCTGCCATAAACAAAGAGGTGGTATCTAAACTGTTGCCGCAATCGAAAATATGAGCCAATTGTTTTTTTATTGTTTTGTCAAATTTTTTTCCCCAAGGCGGATTGGTAAATATTCCGTCAAAAACAATTTGTCGTTCTTTGAGTTGATTGACTTCCGTTAAAAAATCGCCTACTTTGATATGCGGCATTTCAAGTCCGAATTCTTTTTTTATCCGTTGTTTTGTGATAGAAACGGCATTTTCGTCGGTATCGAATCCGTAAATATTTTCAGGTGAAACGCCTAATTTTAAGGCTTCTATAATAAAATTTCCCGAACCGCAGCAAGGGTCTAAAAACATAAAATTATCGTTGATTTTTAGGTTTTTCAACATATCGTTGATAATCCAAGCAGGGGTATAATAAATGCCTTCTTTGTTGCGGTAGGAGTTGGAAAGTAAATTTTCGTAGGTGTCGCCTATGTTTTTAGTATCGTTTTGTTGTAGTAATTGTTTTATTTTTTGTGTGATTTCCGTATGATTATGTTTGTCTTTCAGTAATTTATTGGCTCTTGAGGTTAGCTTTTTTTTCCCTACAATATCTTGCATAAACGCATTGAACGACGCTTGTACAATTCCGCCTTTTTTTGACGGGTTAATATGATTCGTTTTTATCCAATTACGAATAGTAGCTGTTGTAACGTTCGCTATTTTTGCAGCTTCTTCTATTGTTAAATTTTCTTGTTTATTTGTCAAGGGATTTTGTTTTTTTCTGCAAAAATAATCATTATTTTAATTAAAAAAGAAGGGTAGAGTAGCGGTTCATAATATTTATAGGATAAAACCACCTGCTATTACATCGTCGTTTTCGTAAATTACGGCTGATTGTCCGGGGGTAACGGCTTCGACAGGTTGCGAACAATGAATAGTTAATTCATTGTTTTCTTGCACTATGGTTGCCAAATGTCCTTTGTCGTGATAGCGTATTTTTACTTCGGCTTGAAAATTGGCAGGGATGGAATCGTACTTATGAAAATTTACCTCTTTTATTTTTAATTGAGAGGACAGCAAATCTTCCTTATCCCCAAGAGTAAGCGTATTTTTTTCTATATCAATGGCACAGACGTATTTAGGTTTTCCAAAAGCAACTTGCAAGCCCTTGCGTTGTCCGATGGTATAATGGGGATATCCTCGGTGTTTTCCTAAGCTATTCCCTTCCTTGTCAATAAAATGTCCTTCTTTGTATATTTCTTTGAAATCTTTTACATGTGTTGATAGAAAATGACGATAGTCATTGTCGGGAATAAAGCAAATTTCTTGACTTTCTTTTTTTTGCGATAATTTTTCATAGCCTAAATCATAGGCTATTTTTCGCACTTCGGTTTTTGTGAGATGTCCTAAGGGAAAAATCGTGTGGGCAAGTTCTTCTTGCGATAATGCCCATAAAAAATAACTTTGATCTTTGATTGTATCTTGTCCTTTTTGTATAAAAAAGCGATTGTTGACTTGTTTTATGCGTGCATAATGTCCTGTAGCAATCATTTCGCAATCATACTGATAGGCTAATTGCAATAAGGCTTTCCATTTGATGTGTGAGTTGCAAAGAATGCATGGATTAGGGGTACGACCGTGTAAATATTCGGCTATGAAATTGTTAATAACAATGTCGTTAAATTGTTCACGAACATCTACTATATGGTGTTGAAATCCTAATTTATCAGCCATTTTTTTTGCTTCAAAAAGCGAATCCGCACTACAACAACCTTTTTCTTTTTCCGTGTCTTTCGTCGAAGTGGAATCGTAGGTGCGTAAAGTAATGCCTATCAACTCATAACCTTGTTGTAAAAGAAGAAGGGCACTGACAGTACTGTCGATTCCGCCACTCATTGCCAATAAGATACGTTTTTTTCTCATTCTAATTTAGGACGTTTAGGATGGACAATGGTTTTTAGTAAATCATAATAATTATCGTGAGTTATCACATCAAAAGGCGGTTGAATAGAGAGTATTACTTTGGCTTGGTTGCTATTATTTTTACTTGGGATAAGTTTTTTAATGGCTTCGTACGAAGACAATACCGTTTCGTTGAGGAAAATAAAATATTCTTGCGTAGTGCAAGTGGCAATACGTAACAAATCATCCGCAACGGCTATTTGAGTCGAATCGTGCAGTTGAACAATAACGATTCTTGGATTTTTTTGATAAAAATAAGCTATTTTGTTAACATTGATTAATTTCCATTCTTTTTCGGTACGGAATCCTAATAGTAAAAGATTGGTTCTTCCACGTTTGAAGTATTCGATTTTTAGTTCTCTTCCTTTTTCGTCGTAAGAAACCCATTTGCCTTCACGGAAATTTTTTGCATATTGTCCTTTTGTTTTTATTTTCCCATTTTCGTAATAATTTTCAAAACTGCCGTGCATTTTATCGAGGTTGTAGAACATTTTCATACGGATTTTTCCCGTTGTGAAATAGTTAATACTTACTCCGTTTTTTTTGTCATCCAACCAATTGACTTCTTCCAATAAAGTTTCATCTTGAGGAGAATAGATTTTAGAAACGCCGTTTTTTTTGCCTTTCACAAAATTTTCTTCCGCCACTAATTTTCCGGTAGAGCTGTAAATTAGCCATTTGCCGTCTTTTTTTCGGTTATAGAAATCGCCTTCGGCTAATTTTTTGCCGTTTTCGTGAAACATAGTTGTGTTAACAACAGGGGAGTTAGGCGTGTAATACGATATGTTTTTAATTCTGCCGTTGTCGTGATAGTAAATAAATTTTCCAACGGGTTCGCCGTTAAAAAACGTACCTTCATAGTCGAGTTTGTTTTGTTTGTTGTATTTTTTCCAATAGCCGTATTTTTTCCCGAATTTATCGGTACGATTGAGGGTGTCTGTTTGTGCAAACGTGAAAAATTGTAATCCGATAAAAATTAAAATTAATAATCTTTTCATTGTAGTGTTATTGTTTTTATTTAATAATCATTGACTTGTGAAGGGAAAAGTAAGGGATGAAGATAAGCCAGCAGTTGCGTTATGATTTTTCCCCATCGTTCATAAAAATTAACTCTGCACAACCAAAGTGCCGCACTTTGAGAGCGAAAAGTATTTTGATTGAAAAAGAGAACAAAGTCTTTTAAGTCTTGATATAAATCGGCAATTAATTCTGATAAGTCAATTGATTCTACTTGATTAATAGACTGATTAAAGAATTCAAAATAGTTATAAGTATCAAATTTTTCTTTGATGGCTAAATACGCTATTTCGTATTCTTCTTCTGTCAAAAGACGAATTGCCATATTTTCTTCTTCATCAAATTCGAAGTGAGGAATTAGAATGCCTTTAATGTATAATAATGGAATAATTTTAATTAAATATTCCATAGCATCTTGTTGTTGAAAGGGTTGTATTTTTTCAATAAAAGTACAAAATTGGGAAGCAACAAGGTGCAAATCTTTAGTGTTTTGCGATTCTATAACATCTTCTATGTTCATTATTAGAAGTTTAAAACTTTTAAACGATGTTTTTTTTGAGAAGTGGAGCATACGAGAATCGAACTCGTCACCTTTTGACTGCCAGTCAAACGCTCTAGCCAAATGAGCTAATGCCCCTTTTAATTAATATCTGCAAAAGTATAAAAAATTAATATATGATTCGTAATTTTTTTTATTGCAAGCATTCCACTAAACCGTAGATAAATTCATTGTCTTTATAAGCAGTAACAGAAGCGTTTAGAGGTTTTACTGCTTTTGTTTTGTCGGGATTCCACAGAAAAATTTTCACATATACATCTTTCATTTTTCGGCTGTTTTTGAACAACAACTCATAGCGTAAAGGAATATATAGAAAATGTTTTTCATTTACATTGCGGCTGATATTTTTGGTGTCGATGGGACGCCATTCTATCAATTGTTGTTTGAAATAAGTTTCTATGACAAGGTGAAAGTTGGCATTCGTGTCTTCATTAATATATTCAACAGTTGCTATTAGTAATGTAAAACGAGAGTCGTTGATTTTTAAAAAAGGAAATTCATCAATCATAAAGTATTCTTTTTTTGAAATATCGCCAATGCTATCAAAAGAAAGATTAAAATTATAAAGGGGCGTATAGTTAATTTGTTGCGGCGAAGGATGTTTCGAAAACAAGAGAATTTCCGTTGTAAAACATTTTTCGCAATATAATAGATAGGGATATTTTTCTTTTATCATCAAAAGTTGCAAGTCCGATAAATTTCCGGCAAGCACATAGTCGCTTTGTTGTTGTTCAACTAAGGCATGAAATGCTTTATTCGTAAAAGGAGTTTCAACGTAAACAAGATTCTTAATGCTTTCATTATATTTACGTTCGTAATAATTTAGGAATGGCTTTTCCATACACAACATTATGCTGACATTTTGTTCGCCGTAAGTTTTTTTACATTCTATGGCTTTTTTTACCGATAATTCAAACCACTGCCGGTTCATTAATTCGTAATGTTTACGTTGATAGATTAAGCTGTATAGCATGCTAACCATCAACAACAAGAGTAATCCTTTTTTTAAAATGTCGGGCTTGTCATCAATCATTGAGAATAAGAGTAATAATAAAAAAGGAAAAGAAAAGATAAGTATATTAAATTGTAGAACGGGATTAACATAAATGGAATAAAAATAAGCGGTTAGCAAAGGGATAAGGAACAACAGCAAGGCAAGAAGTTGTTTTTTCCAAAGCAATTTCAAAAGTCGAATGTTTTTAATAGCATAAAATCCTATAATAAAAGCTACTGTTATATACACATAGCGAGAAAAGTGAAAAATATATTTAGGGTATACTATAAAAAATTCGGGAGTCGGTTTTCCCAACCATCCGTCGGGACCGCCAACGCCGCCTATTTGTATTTGTCGGATTAATATTGAAATATGAGGAATATAAAGAACAACGGCAAGTAAACAGGCGATTAAATATTTCCAAAAATATTTTTTATTGACAATAATTAAACCGGCAAGCCCTAATAGAAACGCAAAAAACATTGAAAATTGATGTGTATAAGCACACAAAGCCCCGAATAAACCCATTAAAAAAATATTCTTCCATCGGTAATCGGAATCGAAAAGCAGTTTCGACCAATACCATAGCATACATAAAGAAAAGAAAAGTCCGGGTATATAAGGTCGAATAACAACACTATGAAAAATCATATATTGACTTGTTGCAAAGTAAGCAGCTACAAATAAACCTACATTTTCGTTAAACCATTTGCTTGCGACTTTGTATGCCAAAGGAATGCACAGTATCCCAAGGATTAAAAAAGGTAAACGCAACGCCAATTCCGAATAGCCCACCATTTTCGACCAATACCAAATAAAAACCTGTACTCCGGCAGGATGTCCTTCACAAAGAACGCCTTCTTGTATTAATTGCGAAAAAGTAGTATAATGTAAGCGTGCTTCAACGCCGAGTTCGTCATCGGTAAATGGCAAATCAAGTATCCCATATAAACGAGTGATTGCTCCTATCAAGGTAATTGTTGCTAACCATATTAAGTTGGCATTCTTTTTATAAAAAAGTTTTAATTTATTAAAAAAATCGGTTAAAAACATTGTGTTAAATGCATAAGTTTATTTCCTAATAAAAACTCCTTGATGTCCATGCGTTTTTTGCCACTCATTTGTAATTCCTCTACATAAATAAACCCGTCTTTACATGCTATGCGTAAATACTGTTTGTTATCGGTTTCAATAAGTCCGGGAGGAAGATGATGGGAAGCTAAATTTGTGCTACTTTTAAAAATTTTAATGATGTTTTCATGTTTGTTTTTATCGGCAAACAATGTATAAGCAGTGGGATAGGGCGATAATCCGCGTATTAAATTATGAATGGCAGTAGCGGTTAAATTCCAATTAATGAGGCAATCTTTTTTAAAGATTTTAGGTGCTAATTTCAGATGAGGAGATAAAATTTGTTTTTGTTCTTTATAAGTGTTGTTTTCAATTTGTTCTAAGGTGTTAAGTAGAACTTTTGCTCCTAAGTGCAATAGTTTATCGTGTAAGCTGCCGGCATTATCGTCGGGTAATATGTTTGTTTTTTCGGAAAAAATAATATTTCCTTCATCAATTTTCTCATTAATAAAAAAAGTGGTAACTCCTGTTTTTGTTTCTCCATTAATAATCGCCCAATTGATGGGAGCCGCACCGCGATAATGAGGTAGCAGAGAAGCATGTAGATTTATTGTTCCCTTAGGAGGGATTTTCCAAACCACTTCCGGTAACATGCGAAAGGCAACTACAACAAACAAATCGGCATGTAGGGACTCCAAGCATTCGACAAAGGCGGGGTCTTTTAATTTTTCGGGTTGAAGTAGTGTTAATTGATGTTTTTCGGCTAATTGTTTAACCGACGATTTCATGGTTTGCATTCCTCTACCTGCCGGCTTGTCTATAGCCGTTACAACAGCACAAACATCATGTTTTTCGGATTCCAAAATGGCTTTTAGTATGCCGCTTGCAAAATCGGGAGTCCCCATGAAAACGATTTTCATACGATTTTTATTTAAAAGTGAAACTTCCAATATCTTTCATTCTAATCGATTGCAGACCGTATTTATTGCATAACTGAAAGACTTTTTCCAAATAAGCCGGTTCTATGCTGTAATCTTTTTTGGAATTATTAATTTGATGTGCATATAAAATTAAAATCTCATTGTTATTGGCAGCTCTTTTTAAAGCCGTTTCCAAATTTTCGAAAGATATATTGTAGTTATAGTCCATTCCCATCGCATTGCTGACACGAGTTGTATTGTCCGACACAAAAATATCATCATAGGTATCGATAGTTGTATCATTAATATTATAGGTAGCTTTCCGTATATAGGAGAAATGGGTTAGGAGTACAGAATCAATTAAATCGGTTGAGGTTCCGAAGGGATAAGCAAAAGAGTGAAGTTGAAATCCGTGTTTTTTTAATAGATGTACAGCAGGAATAATTTCATTTTCAACATATTTATCTATCGAATCAACGTAATCCATACAATTCAAATGGCAATATCCATGACATCCGATTTCATGTCCTTCTTTTTCTAATATTTTTAATTTTTGTATGTCATCGGTATCAAGTAAATAGGAATGTGCAATGAAAAAAGTAGCTTTTATTTGGTATTGATTAAATACTTCTCTGAACTCAAACCATTCATCAATGTAATTATCATCAAAAGAAATGATAACTCCTCCTTTTTTTGGAGTTTGCTTGCAAGCAAATAAGAGGATGATAAAGCAAGATAAAATAAGTAAAAAAAAATTTTTTGTTTTCATGAAAATATATAGAATGAAACGAATTCAGATTAGTTTTTTCTAAAGTAAAAAATAAGATTTATTCTATTTCTAACATTTTCAAGCAAGTCATAGCAGCTTCGACGCCTTTGTTGCCGTGTTTACCTCCTGCACGTGCCAATGCTTGTTCCATTGTATTGGTTGTCAATACTCCAAAAATAACAGGCGTATTGGTTAATATACCTACATTCATAATGCCGTTGGCAGTAGCATCGGCAATAAAATCAAAATGACGGGTTTCGCCTTGAATAATGCAGCCTAAACAAATAACGGCATCGGTACCTCTATTGATTAATTGCTTGGCTACAAATGGTAATTCAAAACTGCCGGGAGCATTTGCATGTATGATATCTGTTTTTTTTATATTATTTTTGATTAATGTTTCTACACAAGCATCGCGTAAAGCATGTGTAATTTCTTTATTCCATTCAGCGGTAACAATACCGATTCGTTTATCGTGAATAGCAGGTTGTGATACGCTATGTACCTTTGAAAGATTTTTTTCTTTTTTTATAGACATGTAAATTATTTTCCTAATTTGGTTTTTACAAACTCTATCCTTTTTTCGATATCACCTGCTTGTTCGGACATAGGATATTCTTTTTGAATACGTTCATAATATTTTAAAGCATCTTTCCAATTGTTTTCCATCTCACAAATCATACCCGTACGCAACAAATACAAAGGAGTAAGCAAATCATTAGGGTTTTTGTTAACGGCTTTTTTGTAATAGGATAAAGCATTTTTAAAATCATTTTTTTCCATATATGCATCTCCTATTGAAGCCAATGCTTGAACGGCAACTAATTTGTCTTTTCCTTTAAACTTTTTTAAATATTTGATGGCATTGTCGTAGTCGCCTATTCTTAAATAACAAATGCCGGCAATGTATTTAGCTCGATTTCCGGTTTTTGTAAAGCCATAATTACTAATAACATCTAAAATACCGTCGTGCATTCCATCGCCATTCAATGCTAAAGCAAAAGAATCTTGGGCAAAATATTGTTCCGCTTTATAGATAGCAACTTCTGCTCTCTCTTCTTGTCGAGGTTGATACCATACAAAATAGACGACCAAGGCAGCTATAATCACTAAAACGATGGACGAAATAATGTTGAATTGTTTTTTATAAGTATCAAAAAATTTTTCAATTTTATGAATGTACTCATTGATAGGAAATATTACTTTTTCTTTTTTATTACTGCTCATTTTTTTTATTATTAGTATTCAATCTGCAAAGGTATATTTTTTTTATTTTCAAAATCACGAATAAATAAAAATACATTTTATTTTATTTTACGTTGATAAACAGCTATATAAATGATTTTCGTTGTGCATAAACGACTTTTGTTTTATATTTTTACTCTAAAAAATATAATTTTAAGCGAAGTTTTAACATTAATTGATAGTAAAAATGAAAGAAAAATAAACTAATTTTCTTCCATTGATATAGTAAAAAAGGTTAATTTTGCAACAATAAAAACGATAGCATCAATTTATAAATGATACTATGAATTTTTAACAACTAATAAAGATTTAATTCACACATTATGGAGATTAAAAAATTTTTAAAAAAATATCCTTTAATAAAAGACATTTTATTTGCCATTGCATTGTCTTTGCTTATACTGCTATTTGCTATGCTTATGCTCCGTTTTTTCACTAATCATGGAAAAGAATATTTAGTGCCTGATTTTACGGGCTATAGTTTGGAGCAATTGGAAGATTTTGAGAAAAACAAAAACGAACATAACTTTAAATTGACCATTAATGATTCGGTTTTTATGCCGGATTTAAAGGGAGGAATTGTTATTTCTCAAGACCCGCAAGTAGGAATGAAAATAAAAAAAGGAAGAAAAATCTATTTATCAATCACTATGATGGTTCCTCCTCAAGTTGAGATGCCCAATCTTTTGGACTTATCGCTTCGTCAAGCAATGAATATGTTGGAAGCTAATAATTTAGAGTTAGGACAAGTGATTTATAAACCGAGCAAATATCCCAATGCCGTTTTAGAGCAACGCTATAAAGGCAAAATAATTCAAGAGGGAAGAAAAATTCCTTACCAAGCTAAAATCACTTTAGTGGTTGGAAAAGAAGTTGGTGCTGATACACCATTGGAAGATGTTGAAATATCGGATTAAATATGAAGTCGTATTTTTATTGTTTTGTCTTTATTTTTCATCTCAAGGACAAAATAAACTGCACATTACTTCCAACGATAGTTTAACGAATATTTTTTTTAAAAACACCAGTGTTGATACTACTTTGTATTTTATCATTCCCGAAAACGAAGCCGATTATTCAATTATCTATCAAAATCCGAGCGATACGCAATGCTTACGAGTAGAGCAGGATTTTTTTTATTTCAGAGATTGTAAAGGTGTAAAAATCAGATTGAGAGCTAATTGTAGTGATTCCAATTTACAACTTGGTATTCGTCATGTTTTTTCATCCGATGAGTTGAAGATATCGCCGATTTTTGAAGCAAGTTATCGGTCTTTGTTTGAAAATTATCGACAAAATTTATTTTGTAAAGAAGAGGTTATATCTTATTTAATAGTATGTTATGAAGATTTTTTTCATTTGATAGATAATTTTATATTTTTCAAAGAAAAAGAAGGTTTAGTCGTTCATACAATTATGGTAAGTAAAAATGAGTCGAGAGATAGCATTCAAGAAAAAATCAAACGCTTTTATCAATCTCATCAACCGACTTATTTGTTGCTGATAGGCGATGACGAATACATTCCTTCTTATCGCTTAAATGAAGGTTTGTCGGACGTTCCTTATGCTTTGTTAGAAGGCGATGATGATTTTCCTGAAATGATAGTTGGACGATTATCTGTCGGGAATGTTGATGATTTACAATGTCAAATCCGTAAACTTTTAATGAGAGATAAGCTTCAATTTTCAAAAAAAGCGATAGGAATTGCTTCCGATAATGTTTCGCCTATTTCAGAAAAATACGATTGGGAATATATGCGGCATATACGAACTTGCTTGTTGAACAAAGGATATAGTGCGGTCGAAGAGCTGTATGACGGTTCGCAAGGAGAAGCCGATGCAATAGGTAATCCTTCTGAAAAGGATATCATTGATTTGGTTAATCGAGGAGTATCAATTATTAATTATCTTGGCTATGGTTCTTATGACCGATGGGGGACAGGCAGTTTCACAACCGCATCAATAGAAAAATTACAAAACACGACGGAATATCCGATTGTGATTTCGGCAGCATGCTTGAACGGACATTTTGCCGATAGAGAATGTTTAGCCGAAAAATGGATGAACACTTCTTCCCAAGAACAAGCAAGTGGGGCAGTGCTTAGTCTTATGTTTTCGTCGCTTGTTGAATGGGAGGCTGCTACTTATAGTCAACAGGTATTTAATGCGTTGCTTCCACATACCGATTCAACTGTTCAGATAGGCGTGTTGTATTTACAAACATATATGGAAATGATAAGATTTTTAAAACGCTCAATAGAAGCAAAAACTTGGGTATTGTTTGGCGATCCGAGCATGAGTGTTTATCCCGGCAATCAACTTGGTTTTATTAATTATTGCAAAGAAAATTCCATTACGGTTTATCCCAATCCTTTTCAAACCTATTTTTATATTGATAATTTGCAGGATAATATCAAATCAATACAACTATTCGATTTGAGAGGAAAAGAAATTGCCATAAAAACAACAACAACAAATAAATCGGCAATTATTTCTCCTCTCAATTTATCGAAAAGTATTTATATATTAAAAGTCGGTACGGAAAAAGAAATTTTTTATCAAAAAATAATTAAAAATTAATTTTCTTTTATTTCTCTTCCGGCAACAATCCTCTGTTTCTCAATAAAGGCTCTATGCTAGGCTCTTGTTTACGGAATGCTTTATATAGTAGAGCAGGGTCTTCCGTATTGCCTTTTTCAAGGATATTTTTACGGAAAGATGTCGCTGTGGCTTTATCGAATAAACCATTTTGTTTAAATACTTCAAAGGCATCGGCATCTAAAACGGCAGACCATGTATAGCTGTAGTAGCCGGCAGAATATCCTGTAGAAGAAGTAAATATGTGTTGGAAATAAGGACTTCTGTAGCGGGAAATTATTTCAGGAATCAAGCCGTATTTGGCAAGGGCTTCATTTTCAAAAGCGATAGGATCTGAAATAGTAGGATTTTCCAATACGTGATAATCCATGTCAAGAAAAGAAGCGGCAATGAGTTCGGTATTGATAAATCCTTGTCCGTAATTGCCTGCGGCTTCAATTTTTTTGATTAATTCATCGGGAATGCTTTCTCCTGATATATAATGTTTAGCATATAATTTCAACACTTCGGGATGACGTGCCCAATTTTCCATAATTTGAGATGGTAATTCTACAAAATCNCGTGTAACATTGGTTCCGGCTAAAGAACGGTATTTGCAATTGCTTAGCAATCCATGCAATCCATGTCCAAATTCGTGGAAAAAGGTTTCGGTTTCATCAAAATTTAATAAGCAGGGCATGTCGGCAGTTGGACGAGAGAAATTAAGCACTAAGGATATAATAGGAATTACATTTTCGTTGTCTTTTGTTTTGTGTTGACCTCTAAATTCCGTCATCCATGCTCCGCTTCTTTTGCTTGATCTTGTAAAATAATCCATGTATAAAATGCCGATAACATTACCGTTATCAATCACTTCATAAGCTACGGCTTCCGGATCGTAGGTAGGAATATCGGCATTTTCTTTGAATGTCAATCCGTACAATTCTTTGCATATCATAAAGATGCCGTCTCTTACGTTTTCGAGCTTGAAATAAGGACGTATCACTTCATCATTTAATTCGTATTTTGCTTTGCGTACTTTTTCGGTATAATATCTCCAATCCCATGGTTTAATGTCGAATTTCGGTTTTTCTTTATTGGCAAGTTGTTGATATTCTTCTAATTCTTCTTTTGCCTTAGCTAAAGCCGGATTCCATACTTTTTGCAATAAATCATAAACTGCAGTTGGGGTTTTAGCCATACGCTCATCCAATACGAAATCGGCATGGGTTTTAAATCCGAGTATTTGAGCTCGCTCAGCACGAAGTTTTACAATTTTAGAAATAATGGCGGTATTGTCGAATTCGCCGCCTATACAACGATTGGAATAAGCTCGCCAAATTTCTTCGCGTTTTGCCCGGTTGTCGGCAAATTGAAGAAATGGTAACAGGCTGGGATTATGAATAGTAAACACCCATTTTCCTTTGGTATCATCCGATTGATTTGCTGTTTCTGCAGCGGCTGCTTTTAAAGATTCGGGCAAACCGGCAAGGTCTTTTTCATCTTCAATGACCATTTTATAAGCATTGGTAGCGGCTAAAACATTATTGCCGAATTTAAGCGTCAATTTGGATAATTCTTCGTTGATTTCACGAAAACGAGCTTGTTTTTCTACAGGAATATTAGCACCTCCGCGAACAAAATTTTTGTAAGTTTCTTCTAATAAACGTTGTTGTTCGGGATTTAAAGACTTGTCTTTTTGCTCGTAAACTGTTTTTACTCTTTCAAACAGTTTGGGATTTAGGCTAATATCATCGCTATGTGCGGCTAATTTCGGACTAATCGTATCGGCAATAGCAATCATTTCATCGCTATTATTGGTTTCGCACATATTGAAAAACACTAAAGCTACGGTGTTTAATAATTCACCGCTATAGTCAAGGGCTTCGATAGTGTTCTCGAACGTAGGTTTTTCTTTGTTGTTAACAATGGCTTCAATTTCTTCTTTTTGTTGCAACATAGCTTCTTCAAAAGCAGGTAAATAATGCTCTGTTTTGATTTGATCGAAGGCAGGAACCCCATAAGGTGTTTCAGGTTTTGAGAAAAACGGATTGTTCATATCTAACTCTCTTTCAATTTTTTTTTCTTTGCATGACATACTTATCACACATAATGTCAACACTGTATACATTAATTTTTTCATATATTATATATCTTTATATTTAGAATGCAAAGATACAAAAAAAATATACACTTTTTGGGATACTATCGACTTAACCGCAAAGAACGCAAAGAAACTCTGCGAACTTTGGGAATCCTTTGGGAACTCTGCGGTAAAAAAATAAAAGAGAGGTAAATATTTATTTTTTATTGATTGAAACAAATAAATGTATACTTTTGCAATATTAAAAAAAAAAA
>JGI24711J26586_10000813_pt1 | contig 24417 bp, 27 predicted proteins | sample BioPla3DNA1_FD_26586 | JGI IMG/M metagenome (IMG submission 26586)
CTAAGTTGTAATCTTTAAACATAACTCCTGTTTTTCTTGATTTAGAAATTAATAACTCTTGTTTTGAATAATATTCATTAAATTGTTGAAAATTATTATTATATAATTGAGGAATACATTTTATTTTTTTTATATATCTAGGTGAAATTTTTAGAAATAATCTTTTTTCTTTTTTTTCTTGGCATCCTTTCTTACATTTCGTACATATATATTTATTATTAATTTTTTTAAATAACTTATTGTTATAATATTTCAATGCTTTTTTAGGAAAATCTATTAATCCACAATCACACTGTATTATTGTTTCACTTTTTTCAATTATTATTTTTTCATCATATAGTCTTTGAATTTTTTCAATAATAATATTAATATTATCATTATCTATAAAATAATCATCGAATGTTAACTGTATTTCGTTTAAAAATTTAATAAATCCATTTGTCTTTTTATTCTTAAAACTATGAAGTAGATTAATTGATAATATATTTTTTATTTTTAATTTTTCAGAAATTAATTTAGATAAAATAATAGATGTTAGCCTTGCGGTTTTTTCTTTAGTAAATGGTGCTATAGGGAAATTTGTAACAACATAATTATCTTTTTTCATTTAAAACTCTCTTCATATTTCGGCATAATATTTTTTCTTTTTCTCCTTGAGTAAAAACATTACTTGAAGTAAAAGCATTCAATTCTAAGCTATGTGAAGAAAATGGATAATCCGAACCCCAAACAACTTTGGTAATATCTACATTTTCTAAAATAACAGTATATAAATCATCTAAACTTGCATATTTCTCTATATCAAAAATAATTGCATTTTTAGGCCTTTTTATATAACGATCATATATTCTTTTAGATGGTGCTATATCAATAATAGTATTATCAAGATGGTTCATTTGTTTTATTGCCGGTATATTTAACGCTGCAAAATGAGCGAGTTGGAAGTAATTTTCATATGATTTAATAAAGTTTATCATATTACTTGGATTTTGGTTGTCAAAGATACCACAATGAACTAACATAGGAACCTTTCCAACAAAAGATGAAACATCATCAAGATTATATCCACTTAGACCAGTATACGCTTTAATACCCTTTACTAATTTACCATACTTTTCTAAATAATAATCTATTAACCATTTCATTGAAGTTTTTGTCACAGATACTAGCAGATAAAAATATAAATTTTTTTCATATTTTAGCAGTTCAAATAAAATATCATTGTATTTTATGTAAGGGTCAATACCACTATATGTTATTAAACCACAATTCATACATTTACATAATATTTCTCCTGGCTTATTGCCATCAAACATTGCAATTCTATGATTTTTATTGTTCTTACAACTAATATCTTCAATATAAGGGTCAATCATTATTACAGACTTATCAATTCCGTTAATTTTCATTAGTTCTTTAAATTCTTCTAATTTTTGTTTAGATTCTTCAACATTTTTTGTTATTGCAATATGTGCATGTGAATCTATAATCATATAATAGCCCTCCTATTTATTAAATTCTCTTATTCTTTTTTTAGCCAAGGTAGTATGTGCTTTATTTAACCAATTATTTCTTAGTCTATATGTGAATTTGTCAGTAATAACTCTCACTATATCCTTATTATTTAAAGTATAAGTCACAGGAACATAATTACCATTAACAACAACTCCAACCATAGTATTTCCAATTTCAGAACTAATATAATAAGCAAGTGGCGCAAATATTTCTATTGTTTCAAGCGCATTTTCTTTTTGCTTAATTTCTAATTTATATTCTAACGTTCTCATATTATGTAATCTATCAGCAAGTTTTATTATAATTATTCTAACATCATCGGTTATACTCGTTATTATTTTTCTTGTATTAGCTACGTCTTGATCTTCTTTACACACAAAGTTAACTTTAGATAATTTTCTAGCCCCATCAACTAATAATGCAATATCCTGATTAAAATAATAAACAATGTCCTCTTTAGTACATTTTGTATCTTCAAAAACATCATGCAATAATCCAGCACATACTGTATCACAATCAGCATGTAAATCAGCAAGTATGAAGGCAACATTAATTGGATGCGTTATATATTCTTCTCCACTAATTCTAAATTGTCCATCATGATATTTTTTTACAAATTCATAAGCTTTATTTATTATTTCTAATTCTTCTGGATTATATTCTCTTATTTTATTAAGTAAATCTTTAATAGTTATTTCTTTCATTTTAACTCCTTTCTAAACAATTAAAAAACGGCGTAAAAAATCTCTTTTTTTACGCCGCTTATCTTTGCCTCCATATTTATAAGGCATAAACAAGATGTGATAAAACAATATTTCAATTTATTAATAATTTTAATAATAAAATATTTAATATAATTAAAACTTATCATATATGCTCCTTTTTATATAAATTAAATTCATACTATAACAAAATTTAATAAAAAGCAAGCTTTAAGATGCTGTTTATGTTGAAAATATATGATTATTCCGTTATAACTTTAATTGGAATTAACATATATCATTTACCTCCTTAATAATATTTTATCATATATAAAAATTTTATAAATATAAAGTACATCTTTAATTAAAATGTTTTTTATATCTAGATTGAATTCTTTTCTGATTTGAATTTCTTTCAAGTATTGTTCCACGAATATTATTACATACCTCTTTATTAATTGCTATCCTTGAGTCAAAAACTAAAACTATCATATTATCATCTGTAATATTAATAACTTTTATGATTGAAGATGGAATAAAACCCAAGTTTTGCAAACGCCTTTTTTCTGCTTCAGCACCATCTAAATATCTAATAATAAACTGATCATTTATATTACAGTCATTTAATTTATTTATAATCATATCCTAAACCTCCAACTATTTTAACAAATTTTTAATAAAAAGATGTTTCCACTATTAATGAAAACATCTAGTAAAATTCAATAATCAATATTTAAGTTATCAATTATTTTTAATAGATAAAAGTCTTTATAATACAGCTCGTAATCTTACATGTGGGTCTTTATCCCTTATTTTTAACTCACGTTTAACTGTTTTCAATAATAATTCAAATTCCTGTATCTTATTATTCAAAATTCTAATTTGTATTAAAAGCTCCTTTTCTTCTGCTTTCGACTCTGCACATTCTTTTGAGTTACGTAAAATATCATCATAGGAATCTCCGCTGTTAACCTCAAAACGCATATCACATCTTTCACATAAATGTTCACATAAATCATTATATACCTTTTTGCAGTCTTCTAATCGCTTCTCATATGATTTAATAATATTTAAAATCGTGGCTTTTTCTTCATCCGTTAAAATTCTATCATGATTAACTAGATATACGTTCCCAGTATTTACATCATATTCTACAATATTCCCAAGAACAAAGTTGTTTGAACCTAAAGTATTAAAATTAATTTTCTCACAAACTTCTCCATCAAGATCACTAACACTAACAGTACCTATAACAAGTCTCAAATTCGAATCATCAAGTTGTTCAATTACACTTTTATTAGCAAATTCAAAATAACTTTCAGGAGTAATTTCCTCGTTATAAGGAATTAATCTACTTATTACTCCAATTTTCATATTTTCCTCCCTATAAATATTTTAGCATATATAATATTTTATTCAAATAAAAAAGATGTCTTCACTATTAATGAAAACATCTCTTAAAAACTTTTAGAAAAAAAATGTTATTTATCTGGTTTTCTTATTTGCCATAATGTTTAAACTTTTTATAAAAAGAATCTAACCTAATCCTAGCTGTTGTTTTTTCTTCCTCTGTTTCAGCTCTTTTTTCTAAAATTGTTGCAAGTTTTATTAATAACACTTCTTCTATTTCTCTTATTTTATAATCCAGCAACTTATTAAACTCAAGATCATCATCTCTTTTTGCTTTTAAAGTTTTATATTTTTCCCAATTATTATTAACATCTTCAGGTGTCACCCCCAAATCTACATGATAAAGCTCAATGTCATCATCTACTTTACGCCTCAAGCCCTTATAAGTGCGTAACATTTTTTGATACACTTCAATTAAAACTAAAACCTGCTTTTTTTCATCATCTGTAAAAGGTCTGAAGTCTCCATAACCATATACATCCTTTGGGCTTTCATCAAGTGAAAATACTTCGCCAGTTTCTTCGTTAAATTTTATAACTTCGCCAAAGTAATGAGGTTTTGAAAAAAATTTTTCATATACTATTCCAGTATTTAAATTTCCTTTGCTATCAACAAAACTAATAATTAACTCCATAGGCAAATGTCCATATGAGTCAGATATGCATTTAAAATATTCGTCAACAGTAGGATCCCATGCATAGGATATTCCGCTTATAACTCCAATTTTCATATTTTCCTCCTTGCAAACATTATAGCATACATAATATTTTATTTAAATAAAAAGATGTCTTCACTATTAATGAAAACATCTCTTAAAAACTTTATTTATCTAATCCTAGCCGCTGGTCTTGATGTCCCTATCTTGATTCTTTGTTCTGAAACTGTTATAACTCTTTCTAATAACAACTCTATTTCTCTTATTTTATAATCCAGCATTTTATTAAAAGCAATATTATCTGATATTTCTTTTTTTGTTCTTTTAAATTTTTCCCAGTTATTATTGATATCTTTCTTTGTAACCCCAAAATTTACGTGATGAATTCTATCGTCAACAGGTATTATACGTTTAGTTTTCCTATAATCAATTAACAATTTTTGATACGCTTGAATTAAAACTAAAACCTGCTTTATTTCATCATCTGTAAAATTCCTTAAGTTTTCTGGATTACTATAAATATCATCAACGTTCATTGGTTCTTCATCAAGTGACAATACTTCACCAGTTTTTTTGTCATATAATATAACTTCGCCAAAGAAATGACGTTCTGAAGAAAAATTTTTAGTAAATATTTCTGGTTGTAGTCTTCCTATTATATTAACACAACTAATAATTAGTTCATCATAACAAATCCTAGGTGTTAAAGGCTTAATCATTTCTTCATAATATGTTTGTTCATCAATAACCTTTCCAACACAATCCCAGTACCACAAGTACCGGTTGAATCCGCTTATAACTCCAATTTTCATATTTTCCTCCCTGCAAATATTATAGCATACATAATATTTTATTTAAATAAAAAAGATGTCTTCACTATTAATGAAAACATCTCCTAAAAAACTTTTCAAAGAGAATTAAATCTAATCCTAGCTATAGAGCTTGTGTTCTCAATTCTTCTTTTTGAAATTGTTATAACTCTTTTTAATAACAACTTTATTTCTCTTATTTTATAATCCAGCATTTTATTATATTCAAGATCATTTTCTCTTTGTGCTTTTAACTGCTTGTGTTTTTTCCAGTTATTATCAATATCTCTCTTTTTCCCCCCAAAATCTGCGAAATGAATTTTACTGTCATCAAATATTATACGCTTGCTTTTTTCATAATTACTTAACCTTTCTTTATACGCTTGAATTAAAACTACAACCTGCGCTAATTCAACATCTGTAAAATTAATTAATTTTTCTGGATGACAGTCAATATCATCAAGGTTCATTGGTTCTTCATCAAGTGACAATACTTCACCAGTTTCTTTGTCATATAATATAACTTCGCCAAAAAAATGACGTTTTGAAGAAAAGTTTTTAGTAAGTATTTGTGTTTGTAGGTTTCCTTTTCCATCAACATAACTAATCATTAGATGATCATAATGAAGCTCAGGTGTTAAAGGCTCAATCATTTTTTCATAATATGTTTGTTCATCAATAATAACCCCTCCAATACTACCTCCAAACCACCAGTACCGACATAACCCGCTTATAACTCCAATTTCCATATTTTCCTCCCTACAAATATTATAGCATACATAATATTTAATTGACAACTCCTTATTATTTTGATAAACTTATACCGACTAGGAGGTATATTCATGGCTACTAAAGTAACAACAAAAAAACCTTTAAAAGGTAATAGACGTTCTCATGCACTTAATAAAACTAAAAGGGCGCAAAAACCAAACTTACAAAAGAAAACCATTGATGGTGAAAAAATAATAACTTCTGCAAGAGAAGCTAGAACCTTTAGAAAAGAAGAAAAGTAAAGCTGCAAATAATGCGGTTTTTATTTTGATGAATATATTCTTGTTCTAATAGTTTTTGAAGCTTCAATATCTTGATATTTAAAATTAGTAATTTCATTATGAAGAGCAAATCTTACTGTATCATCACTTCTAAGTATTTTATTAAATGGTACTATTTTATTATTTACAAGAACAAATGATGTATGCCTAAAAGCATCCTCTCCTATGGCAGCTAAATAATCGATAATATTGGAATTAACTGGTAAATCAACAACATCTCCATTCATATCATTATATACATATATTCTACCCATAAAAAGTTCTTGATATAATTGTTCTACATACATTTGGTTATCACCATAATATTCATCAATATCTTTTAAAGTTTGAAAAAAACTATAATTTTCTTGCAATGTTTTTTGAATACTTTCTTTATTATTATTTCCATCATAATATCTAATGATACCCCTAAGATTATTTTGATCCATTTCATAAGTTTTTATTCTGGCTTGGACAAGATGATTACATGGCCCAAATAAAGTTGTATGAATTGCAGAATACATATTAGTTTTAGGATCACGAATATGGTCTTTAATTAGATTTTTTTTATGCTTATATAACTGATGAATCTCGCCTAAAGTAACATAACAATCCCCAATACTATTAACTAATATCTTTAAAGCTATTAAATCATTGATTTCTTGTAATTCTTTACCCTGACGTTGTAGTTCATAAATGTTACTAACATTTTTAAAGCGTTCTATTATCTTAAAATTCATTTTTATATTATATAACACTTCTGCATGCTGTAATCTTTCAGAAATAGCACATGTCATTGTTTTTAAAATATGATCATGTTTTTCATTAAGACTATTTAATTTAGTTGTAATAGATAAAAACTTATTAGGATTTAAATATTTAAAAGCAAGGTCATTTAATTCATCGCGAATATAATATGCTCCGATAAAATTTGCAAGAGGAACATATATTTCTTTTGTCTCTTCGGCTTTAAGAATTTGTTTTTCAGATGGCATATATTTTAAAGTTAACATGTTATGAAGTCTGTCTGCAAGTTTAACGATTATAACCCTAGCATCTTTATCAATATATCGCATCAGTTTTCTTAAATTAGCATAATCAAGATCCTTCATTGACTTATATTCTTCATTTGGAAACTTTGATACGCCTTCAACTAAAAGATATATTTCTTCACCAAGACTTTCTCCGAAAACTTCAATAATATTATCTTTAGTACAACAAGTATCTTCGATAACATCATGCAAAAGACCAGCACAAAGCATTGTTGTATCTGCTTTCATATGAGCTAAAATAATAGCTACACAAAGAGGATGCGTTATATATGGAGTTCCTTCTTTTCGTTTTTGTCCTTCATGGAATTTTTGTGCCAATAAATATGCCTTATTAACATTAGTTTTAGTTTCCAAATTATAAGAATTTACTTTTTCATTAAGTATTTTAAATAATTTTTCTTCACTAACTATTTCGATAATCAGTTCATATAAATTTTTCACATTAACTCCTTTCTTAAAATATAAAAAACAACCAATATGTGATTGCTTTGTAACTATCGTTTTTGCCAAAATCCCCACATATCCTGTTAATTCATACTATCATTTTATATTATTTAATATAAAAATGCAAGAATTTAAAAAAGTATCTAGTTTTTATTAGATACTTTTATTATAAATTCATTATCATAATCAATAACTAATTTATCATTTTCATGTATTTTTTCTTCAACTAAAGATTTAGCAATCAATGTTTCAATATTTTTAGTAACATACCTTTTAATAGGTCTTGCACCAAACTCTTTTTCATAAGCATCATTAATGATTTTATCTTTAGCTTTATTTGTCAACACAACATTTAAATTAACATGTCTTAAGTTTTCATTAAGAACTTCAATTATTCTATCCAAAACCTTAACAATTACTTCTTTAGATAAAGAATTAAAGACAACTATTTCGTCTATTCTATTGATAAGTTCTGGCCTAAACTTTGATTTTAAAATATTTAGCACTAAATCATTTTTATTTTCTTCTTTACTATTTAAAATAATTTCTGATCCTAAATTAGATGTCATAATAATAATGGTATTTTTAAAATCAATTAATCTTCCTTTAGCATCAGTAATTCTTCCATCATCAAGTATCTGAAGTAAAATATTAAAAACATCAGGATGAGCTTTTTCTATTTCATCAAATAATACTATTGAATATGGGTTTCTTCTTACAGCTTCGGTTAATTCTCCGCCTTCATCATAACCAACATAACCCGGAGGAGCTCCAACTAACCTTGATACATTAAACGCTTCCATATATTCGGAGCAGTCTATTCTAATCATATGTTTTTCATCATCAAAAAGTTCATAAGCAAGTGATTTGGCAACTTCAGTTTTACCTACTCCAGTTGGCCCCATAAAAATAAAGGAACCAATTGGTCTTTTAGGGTCTTTAATCCCACTCCTTGCCCTTATAATAGCATTTGTTACAAGTTTAATTGCTTCATCTTGACCTTTAACACGTTTTTTAAGATTATCTTCAAGTGATAATAATTTAGCTTTTTCACCACCAACAAGCTTAGCTATTGGAACATTAGTCCAACGTGAAACAATTTCAGCAATTAAGTTTTCATCAACGGTATCCGATAATATTTGATTTTGCATAGCAAGTTTAGCTTGGGAAAGTTCCATTTCTATTTGAGGTATTTTTCCATGTTTTATTTCGGCAGCTTTTGTTAAATCATATTCATTTTCAGCCCTTTCTAAAGCAAATTTCAATTCTTCCAGCTCAGCTTTTTTAGTATTTATTTCTTCTTTTAGTTTTTTCTCTTCTTCCCATGTCTTTTGATATTCCTTTTGCTTTATTTTTAAATCTTCCATCTTGTTAGCAATATCTACTACTTTAGATTTAGATACTTCATCTTTTTCTTTTTTTAATGCTTCATATTCTATTTCTAAAGTCATAAGACTTCTATTTATTTCATCAAGTGATGCAGGAACAGAATTTGCTTGCATTTTAATAGTAGCACATGCCTCATCAACTAAATCTATTGCTTTATCTGGTAAGAAACGATCTGTAATATATCTATTTGATAAATTAACTGCTGCAACTAAAGCTCCATCTTTTATAGTTACACCATGAAAGACTTCAAATCTTTCTTTTAAACCCCTTAGTATAGTAAGCGTATCAACATCACTAGGCTCTTTTATTAAAATCTTTTGTAATCTTCTTTCTAAAGCTCCATCTTTTTCAATATATTCACGATACTCATTTAAAGTAGTTGCTCCAATAAGGCGCATTTCACCTCTAGCAAGCATTGGTTTTAACATATTTCCAACATTCATTGCTGAAGAAGAACCTGCTCCGGTTATCATATGTATTTCATCAATAAACATAATAATATTTCCATCTGAAGATTCTATTTCCTTTAAAACTGCTTTAAATCTTTCTTCAAATTCACCTTGATATTTTGCTCCAGCTATTAAAGCAGATAAATCAAGCTCCCATATCTTTTTATTTTTTAAATCACTTGGAACATCGCCTTTATTAATTCTTTGAGCAAGGCCTTCAACAATAGCAGTTTTACCTACCCCAGCCTCTCCAATTAAACAAGGATTATTTTTTGTTTTACGTGATAAAATCCTAATTAAATTGCGTATCTCTTCATCTCTTCCTATAACAGGATCAATTTTATTATTAGAGGCAAGATAAGTAATATCTCTTCCAAATTTTTCAAGTGGGTTTGTATTTGTATCTTCTATATTCATAAATCCTCCCTTTCTATTAACCAAAAACTAGTGAAATAATTCACTAGTTCGTTATTATTTTATATTAATATATTTTTTAGTTGAATCTTCTTTTGGAACTGTTACAAATAATGTACCATTTTTAAATTCTGCCTTAACATCTTCTTCTTTGACATTTCCAACATAGACTTGTCTTTCACATTTTTCATGATATTTTCTTTCGCGATGTAAATATTTTTTACTGTCCTCTTCTTTTTCTTCTGAACGTCTTTCAGCATGAATTGTTAAATAACCATTTGTAATATCCATTTTAATATCTTCTTTTTTAAATCCTGGAACATCTACTTCAATAGTATATAAACCATCCTTTTCATAAATGTCCATTCGCATTAAATTTTTAAAACTCCTAGTACTAAAATCAGAATCATCTAAAAAACTATCAAATAATAATCTGCTTGGTAACATATACATTCCTTCCTTTCATATAACCTAATTATATAACAACAATTAGCACTTGTCAACCCTTGAGTGCTAATTATTGTTTTTTATATAATTCCCGATATTTCCTTGATGTTTTCATTAATGTTTTATGATCTCCAGAAGCAATTATATTACCCTCCTCTAATAAAAATATCTTTTTAGCATCAATAATTGTAGATAAACGATGAGCTATAGTAATAACCACTCGGTCTTTAGAAACAGCTTTAATTGCTTCTTGAACTTCTTCCTGAGTCTTATTATCCAAAGCGCTAGTTGCTTCATCAAATAATATAATCTTACTATTTTTAAGAAGTGCTCTTGCAATAGCAAGTCTTTGCTTTTGCCCACCCGAAAGTTTTACTCCACCTTCTCCTATTATTTGATCATATCCCTTTGGAAAAGATTTAATATATTCATCAATTCTAGCAATCTTACATACTCTAATAATATCTTCCTTTGTTGCTTTATTATTAACTAATTTCAAATTATCTTTAATAGATAAATTAAATAAATAGGGATTTTGACTTATTATTGAAATACTATTATTAAGGGTCTTTTTACTTAATTTCTTTATATCAAATCCATCAATAGTAATTAATCCTTCATAATTATCATAACTTTTAGTAATCAAATTAAAGATTGTTGTTTTACCAGCACCGCTTTTACCAACAATTGCAACATCTTCATGTGAGGAAATTTTAAAAGATAAGTTATCTATTACTTTTTTATTTTCATAAGCAAAACTTACATTTTTAAACTCAATGTCACCCTTTATATTTTCGATTTCTATTACTCCAAAATCTTCAACAGGAAATAGTTTATCATCAAATATTTCAGCAATTCTGTTTTTAGCAACATTATATTTAATTAAATGTTCTTTTAAAGAAGCATAACTATTAGCAAGCGAGAAAACTTCATTTCGATAAAAAATAACAATCAAAAAGTTAGTTAATAAAAGCAGATTGTTTTTAACAAGATAAATTCCTACTGTAAAAACTATAAATGTTATAATTATTTTCATAATTTCAACTAAAATAAAGACATTCATACTTGAAAAAGTCAACTTTGTTTCTAATTTTGTAGTATTATCAAGAGCTTCTCCAACATTATGATTAACTTTTTCAGAAATACCTAATTGTTTTATATCCTTAATTCCTTTTAAAATTTCATTTATTAATGTACCACTTTTCTCTCGCTCTGCTTTCGTTTCTTTAGAAATCCTCTTATATATTTTAAATTGTTTTTCACCCAAATAATATATAAGAAATATACCCAAACAAAATATTAAGCCTAAATATATATTTACATATAATATATAAAATAAAATAAATACTTCAGTTATAATATTAAAAAGATTATATTGAACGATACTAAATACAGAAAAAACATCTTCGGGGTCACTTTTTATTCTTTCTTGAAATTCACCAGTTGTTCTTTTATCAAAGTTAGAAGTTTTTAGTCTAAATACTCTTTGAACAATATCATATCTTATATCATATAAAAGGGTTTCTTGAATATTTCTTAAAACTTTAGTAGCAATATATTCTGTAAAAGCCGATAGTATTGAAAGAACTGAAAATAAAGTAATTAAGATATATGTTGCTTTAATATTAAATTCTGTTATACTTACAACCATTTTAGCACCCAAAACAGGTCTTACAATATTAAACGCTGAAAGCATTCCATATATAAAGAACATCAATATTATAGGCCCTTTAACTTTTTTTAGATACTTTTTCATTTTTCTCCTTTTTATTATAATCATCTAGAAAACTTTTATATTTACCATCTTTTTTTGTTCCTAATACACAATTTAAATTAATATTACTCATCGAAGCAAAGATATTCTTATCAACATCAATGTTTATTTTCTTCAGTTCTGCTATTAAATCTTTTATTTCTTTTCTTTTACTATCAAGCTCATCTAGATTACTATTTTCTAAAAACTTACATGCACAATTTAAAAAACACAACTCATGGTCTTTAGCCCAAGCAATAATAGCTTTTTCTCTAACTAAATATAGTGGTCTTATAAGTTCAATTCCCTCATAATTATCACTGTGAAGTTTGGGTAACATTGTTTGAACCTCCCCAGCATAAAAAATTGATAAAAGTGTTGTTTCTATTACATCATTGAAATGATGACCTAAAGCTATTTTATTACAACCCATCGCTTTAGCTTTGCTATATAAAGCTCCTCTTCTCATTCTAGCACATAAATAACAAGGTGCTTTTTCATTTAAAGCATTACTACTTTCAAATATATTTGTAGAAAACACCTCTAAAGGAAGATTTAACTTTCTAGCATTTTCCTTTATTAAGGATATGTTTTCATCATTATATCCTGGATTCATACAAACATAGCTAACTTTTATTTTACAAGGGCCATGCAACGCTAATTCTTCCATACATTTTGCAAGTAAGAAAGAATCTTTCCCTCCAGATATACAAACCATAATATGATCATTATCACTAACCAATTTATAATCACTTATTGCCTTTGTAAAAAGACGCCAAATATCTTTACGAAATTTAGTGATAATACTTCTTGATACTTTTTCATTATATTTTAATTTCTTTTTCATTTTACCCTTTAAATGATGCATCAACATAATATATTGGTCTTTTCTCTTTTAAATATTGTTTTTCATAATTAGTCATTATATTCGGAATAGGATTTTCATCATTATGTAAATCTAAAGAAACTCTATCAAATGAATACCAATATTGACTAAGTGTTTCTAAAGAATATGCAAAAAATCCTTTATTATCAGTTTTTAATATAATTCGTTTGTGTTTTCTAAATACCTTATCGTATCGTTTTAAAAAACTTTCATGAGTAAGACGCCTTCTTATATCATGTTTTTTAGGCCAAGGATCACAAAAAGTTAAATATATAGTATCTATTTCTTTTCCAAAGATATGATCTATTTCTTGAGCATCTGCGTTTATTAATCGCAAATTTTTTAAATTTACTTTTTCTAAATTGTTAACAGCCATCACCATTTGAGAATCTATTTGCTCAAGACCAATAAAGTTAATATTCGGATAACTTTTAGCCATATCAATAATAAAATCCCCTCTTCCCATTCCTAACTCTAGTTTAATAGGGTTATTATTATTAAATAACGTATGCCATTTTCCCTTATACTTTTCTGGATTTTTAACTAAATATTTGCTTTTAGATATTATTATATCAGCATTTTTTATTACATTATATTTCATTTATCTTCCTTTTTTCTAAATAATCGATTGCTTTTGTAAAAAGTTCTTTAATATCTTCATATGTAATTTTTATAAAGACTTCTTCTTTTGAAAACCACCCATAATCACTTACTTCACTTTCCTGAACAGTGATTTCTTGATTCAAAGCTTTAGCTATAAAAAAGACCACTTCTTTTTGGACATCCTTTGCTTCAATATAATAACTTATAACAAATTTTTTATCAGATAATATTTGAACATCAATATTTGTCTCTTCTTTAGTTTCTCTTATAGCAGTTTGTTTTTCATGTTCCTTTTCTTCCATATGTCTTTTGGGAAATCCCCAATAATTGGCTTCTTTTTGTTTAATAAGTAAAAATTGTTTCTTATCATTTATAACGATACATCCACAGCACTTTTCTTTTTTCATTTTATTTTCCTTTTAAAATATCTATTATAGGAAGAAGATTCATACCAAAAGAACCTTTAAACAAAATAGCATCATCTTTTTCTAAAACTTCGTCTAAATAAGGCAAAATATCATAAGCCTTCTTAAACCATTTAACATTCTCTTTATTATATCCCTTATTAAGAATTATACTTAATGTATCTTTACAAGCATCTCCAACTAAAATAATTTTATCAAAATTATATTTAATAACTTCTTTACCCAGGTCTTCATGAATGCTTTTGGAAAACTTTCCTAATTCTAACATATCCGCTAAACATATCAATTTTCTCTTACTAGGCAAACTATTAAACTGTCTTAAAGCAAGTTTCATAGAATCTATATTAGCATTATAAGCATCATTTACTATTTTAACACCACTTTTATTAATTAATATTTCTCCTCTTCCAGAGCTTACACTATAACTTCTTAATGCCTTTTTAATTGAAGAGCTATCTACATTATATAAATCTCCAACTGCATAAGCAATTAAACTATTATATATAAAACCCTTTCCCAAAATATTTATAACTATTTTTTCATTATTAATCAAAAAAGTATTATGACCATCTTTTTCTATAATATTAGTAGCATTATAATCACAATTCGAATTAATTCCTACAGTAAGTATATTATATTTATCTTTAAGTTTATTATAAGCTTGATGAAGTAAGTCATTATCTTTATTAATAAGTAATTTACCTTCTTTTTTAAGACCATCTAAAATTTCAAGTTTTGCTTTTAAAATATTTTCTCTTGATCCTAGATTACCAATATGAGCAGTCCCCACATTTGTAATAATAGCTAAATCAGGTTTACCTATTTTTGATAAAACAGATATTTCTCCTAAAGAATTCATCCCCATTTCACTAACAATTATCTCTTCATCTTTTAATCTTAATATCGTAAGAGGAAATCCTATCGCATTGTTCAAATTTCCTTCATTTTTTAATACCTTATATTTCTTGGAAAGAACACTTGCTACCATTTCTTTAGTAGTTGTTTTTCCTACACTTCCAGTTATACCAATAAGAGGAATGTTTGTCATACTTAATTTATATTCTGCAAGCTTTTGTAAAAATAAAATAGTATTTTCTGTAAGAATAATAGTATTTCTCTTATTTTTAATCACATCTTTATTATCTAAAATACATATCTTTGCACCTTTTTCAAAAGCATCTTCATAAAAAGTATTACCATCTATTATCTCACCCTTAATACCAACAAAAACATCTCCTTGTTGAAGTTTTCGTGTATCAATACAAAAATTATCTAATACTAGGTTTTCATTTCCGCAAATAATTTTTGCATTTAGTTTTTCTAAAATATCCTTAATTACTATTTGCTTCATAACAATCCCCTTTCAAAATAATTAACTAAATCTATTGTATCACGTAAGTAATAAAAACAAAACTTTTTATTGCTTGACATTTTATCTGTTCTTATGTAGTATAAAGCTTAATTAACTTGGAAAGGAAATTTAAAATGGAACAAAAAAAGAAAGAAGTTACTGGCCTTAGAAAAGGAAATCGTCTTAAAAAAATTACAGCTGCAGCTTTAATTGGTTGTAGTTTAATTACTTTATGTGGATGTGATAGTGGGAATAGAAAAAGTTCATATAGTTATAACTATACCTTTAATAAAGCAATAATAAATAATTACGATGGCAATGTTATGATTGTTGATGTTAAAACTTGGGATTATATTACTTATGAAGAAACACAACAACTATTGATAACCACAACAGATGATTTAGTTATTTTCACTAATACTATTGACACAAGGATCTTTGGTGATAAGAATTCACAAACCTCAGTTGAAGATTTTGCAAGAGCTTGCTTTGGTGAAGATAGGAATATTGTTTATTATAATGATATAAATAAAAGTCACGAAAGATAAACCATATCTATTTGCTTTAAAAAACTGTGATTATTAGTTTCACAGTTTTATTTTGGTTTTTATATATTCATAAACTTTTGATATAAAAGTTCACACTTTTCTTGACCCATTTTTTTAAATTTACATTTAATTGGTATTCTCCTCAAATAATGATTTTGTTATTGAACCAATGCCAACCCCTATAGCGGTAATAAATAAATACCATGCACTATGAATTAAAACAAACTTATTGTAAAAAATAAAAACCGAAGGTATAAAAAGTAAAGATACTATCATAGGATAAAACGCTTTATTTTTTAGATTAGATTTATAACCAAATATTATTGATAAGAAAAAAGCTAATAACATATTTAATAAAATAGTTCCCATATGATTAAATTTCAAAAAGAACATCGGCAAAAGATAAAACAATAGAAGTTGAATAAACAAAATATTTGAATCCCATAAATTTATTTTAAATTTTTTTGACATTTTACTAACAACTTCATTTACTTCATCCCACGAAGAAACCCTATCATATGGAAGATACAAATCTTTATTGTAATAACTGGTAAATAAATAACAGGTCGTTTTAGTATTAGATACTTCCTCAATGTTGAAATGTGAATCATCAAAGAATAAATCTATTCCATATTCTTCACAAGCTTTTGCTTTTTCTTTATCACAGATTAGTTTATCATATTTAATTCCATATTTTTTCAATTGCTTTGCAGTTGATCTATAAGCATCCTTTAAATGTTTATTATTTCTTGCAGTAATTATATATATTTTATGACCTTTTTCTTTTAAAGAATTTATTACTTTAACAGCATTTTCTTTAGCGGGTATTTTATCAAAACTTTTCTCAAACAACTCAAAAACCGCCTTAATATCTTCCTTTTTCAGATATTTAGTTAATTGCATATAATAAATACCATCTTTAATTAAAGAAGAAACATCAATATTAAATTTCTTATTCAAAATATGTTTATTAAAGTATTCACATGTTGACGATATTGTATCATCTATATCAAATCCTATTTTCATTTTATACTCCTTTTTATCTATTTCTAACCTTTTGGTAAAACTCATATAAAGAATTTTCATCTTTAATAAAATAACTATCTATTCCAGCATTCTTAGCACCATCGATATCATCTTTTTGATCATTTCCAATCATAATACATTTATCTTTTGGTGTATCTCCTATAGCGAGTAAAAAAGCTTCAAGATGGGGCTTTATAGCATCATCTCCGGTTATAACCTCATCTATATATTCATATAATCCCATTTTCCTAAGTCTAGGCACTTGAGTTTCTCTAAACCAACTAGTAAGAACAACAATGCTTTTATTATTATTTTTTAAATAACCGAAAAGTTCCCGAACCCCTTTGGGATGTGTATCAATAATATTTTCTCCTTGATAAACAAGCCATTTATGTATTAACTTTTCAGATATATTAAAACCATAAAATTTAAAACAAGAAATTAAGAGTTCTACATCATATTTTTTAGCTTCGCTATAAAATTTATCAATTACTAATTCTTTTTTACTTAAAAAATCTTCTAAAATGCTAGGTTCTAAATTATCTTCAAAAAATTTTTTTTCTTTAGACCAATTTGGTATTAATAGAGTATAATCTAAATCAAAAATATATTTATCATAATCTTTCATGTAATCTCCTATTTATTATTATAAAGCATTTCCATAATAAAGGAAACTGTAAATATTCCAAAATAAAAGTCGCAAATAAATTTTAAGCGACAAAATTAACTGTTAAATCAATTATTTAATTAAAACGAGGTCCTCGTCCCTGCCTTTGACATCCTCTTCCACAACTTTTATTTTGCCCATCACAAAGTCGATACTCTCCACCTTCAATTGTTAAAGATTTTCCATTAACTAAAACTTCTGCTAGTTTTTTTCTTGCTTCAACATAAATACCTTGAACAGTGCTACGAGCAACATTCATTTGCAAAGCGCATTCTTCTTGAGTAAAACCCTCTAAGTCAATAAGTCTTATAGCTTCATACTCATCTACACTCATAATTATATGTCCTTCTTTTTTTAACAAAGGATTAAGAGGACCAAAACTATTACTTATAGGAAGACAACATACTCTTCTTCTTTTTCTTGGTCTTGCCATACTAAATCAACTCCATTTCACTTAAAGACTAACCAATAATTTTTGGTTAGTCTTTAAGGTTTTCTAATTGTTTATCGACTGCTTCAAGTTCATCTTGTAAAATGTCTTTTTGTTCTTTAAGGATTTCTTTTTTTGTTTTTGAAGATACTTGATTCATTCTAAAACATCTTCTCCCACCACGTCTGCAGCCAAACCCTAGGCCTAATCCCATTCCAGTTCCAACATCATTTTGTTGTCCATTATCTGTACAATTTCCTAAGCCTCTTCCTGTTGCTGGGCCTTTACCTGTTGGACCCATTCCATCTTTCTTCGGCATGTTATTCACCTCCTTATAATTTCTGACATATGTCAATAACCACTTATAGTATATCACATTTCTGGCATATGTCAATAATTATTTGGTTATTTTATTCAATTAAACTTTTAGCATCTTTTCTAGCTTTTCTATCTGTTTCAATTAAATCATATTATTCTTTAAATAAAAATAATATAAAAAAAGGTAAAATGTGTTTACTTTTTACCTTTATCTTTTTTATTAACAGATGTGTTAGTAATATTATCCTGAACTTTTGTCATTTCCTCAGCATTCTTTAAAGAAGCCTCATATTGTTCTTCGATAATTTTAATTTCTTCTACCGTAAATAAATCCCTTCTAGCATAAAGTCTTACTCCAACTCTACCTTCTTCATAAATAATAATATATTTTTCATTATCTATATTATAAAATAATGCATCAGATGTATCTACTAGTATATGAGTAAAATCATATTTTTTAATAAATTCTTGATAATCTAATTGTCCTGTTTGAAGTTTATAGTTTTCTTCAAAAATATCTTCTTTATGATTATTCTTTTTCAAAAACACTTCTGCTCTTGGATCTATATATGATTTAAATCCTGCAAACTCCACTGTTCCACCATTATTAAATGATGAATATACTGTCGAAGTTTTAGGATCCGCATACATTTGAAGCACTGCCATTGCATTAGAAAGCCCATTAGAAAGAGCAATGTTCTTACTATTAATAGCAAATAATACCATCGTTCCCCCCATAGAGGCAATTGCTAAAATTATAGTAAAAACCTGGATTATTGTCTTCAAAACTTTATTGTTTATTTTTATATTTTTAGGATATATGTCCCTAAAGAAATATGCAAAGGGAAAGAAAGCTACTAGAATAAAATGACTTAATGCTTTAATAGTTATAAAGCCTAATATTAAAGTGCCTGCGATTAAACATAAATATCTAACACGCATACGTCCATTTTTGAAATATCCAAAACATAACATAATTGTAAGAGCTATACCAAAAATTATATAGCAAGTTAAGGAATTAAAAGTAAAAGGTCCTAATTCTAATATATATAAATGCATTAACTTATTACCATAACTTCTAAATATAAATGTTATTGCATCTACCGTATAGGGATTAATAAAACCTACTAATAAAGAAACTACTATTGCTAAAAAGAACGGCTTTTTCTCAAATCCTTGAAGCTTTAATTTTTCACACTTAAAGGAATCAATTACATATGGAAGAATAAATAAGAACATCATCCACCATAGTGAAGCATGTAAATTAATTTCAAGCAGTGATAAAAAAGGAAGCCATAATAAATATCTTTTCTTCTTAGTTTTAATATAGAGTTCTAATACATAAATAACTGCCAATAATATAGCGAAGCTAAATATTTGAGGTCTAGTTACTATATAATTAATACTTAATATAAAATCACAAAGTAACATTATAATAAGAGATAAGTTTTCATTATTATCACTTAATAACATTGATATTTTAAATAATAATAAACATATTATAAAATTAACACCAATAACAAGAACAATAAGTCCTATTTCTTTGAAAAAATCAAATACGAGCCAAAATATAACTGCTGAAAGCCAATTTTGAACTACTATATCTAATCCCTGATGAATAGAAAGAACATCTTGATAATAAATGCCATTATTAACAATTTCTCTGCCTTCAGCAAGAATATACCATAGATCATTATCAAGTATACCTTTTAATAAAATAAATAATGCGGGCAAACTAAAAAATAATAAATATTTCCATATTTTCTTTTTCATAAAAAAACTCCTTATAATTTACTAGTCTAATCCCTAAGTAAATTATAAGGGTATTTGCTTATTAAAGTCAAGTAAATATGCTTAAAACTATATCCACCTTGAAATAGAAACTATTCTTGTAGTATATTCTTGATAGTTAGTAAATAATTTAATAATTACATTAATAAATTCTTTAACCATTTCTTTATAATCTTTTTTAACATTTATTTTAATCATTTGTTTTTGAACTTCTTTTCTAAAAGCATAATCATTTATATACTTTGCTACTGCACTATCTAAATTGGTAATTTTTTCAACACTTACTGAATCATTGATATCAACATTAAAAATGTATTCACGATATATCCGAATAATACTTTTAGTTATTTCATCCTCTTTTAAAGGATTAAATTCAATAATACTATAATAATTTGGACAATATTTTAAAACTTTTTTACTGTATTCCAACTTTATCACTACCTTATCTTTAATACATCATATACTAAAAGTTAGTTTTTGTAAATACAAATTAAAAAAATTTTATACCTTAAAATAAAAAAAGCCCTTAATTATGGACTATTTTTAAAAATGGTGTCCTGTTGGGAGCTCGAATCCCAGACCCCTTGATTAAAAGTCAAGTGCTCTACCTACTGAGCTAACAGGACATAAAACGAAAATGGCTGCCTCGGGTGGACTCGAACCACCGGAATGTCAGAGTCAAAGTCTGATGCCTTACCACTTGGCTACGAGGCAATAATGGTGGAAGGAGACGGATTTGAACCATCGTACCCAAGGGAACAGATTTACAGTCTGCCGCGTTTGACCACTTCGCTATCCTTCCAAATTATTAAAAATCGCGCATAAAAAATAACCGCCTTTTTCAATACAAGCACTATATTATCATGAAATTCTCTTTTTGTGAATACTTTTTTAACAATTTGCTTGAATTTTACGATAATATTATATTAAAAATTATACTAATTAAAATAATATTTCTTTTATTTTTAACTTTTTTCTCCAATAAAAATTAATTCTCTTTGAATAATAAAATTAACAACAAATATTACTAGATCAACTACTATCTTAATTAAAGTTGGATTAATACTAATGAGTGTTGCTAAGTATTCTACCGTTAATCCAGATACAAACATTTGAATAATAACTAATAAGACGTATTTAATAAAAGATGTTTTATTTTCTTTTTTAAATACTAATTTAGCATTAACCATATAATTATATAAACTTGATATAACTCTTGCACAAATTGTTGCTAATAAAATATTGTAATTAAACTTAAATAATATCCAAAACAAAGAAAAAAACAAAATATCAACAACAAATGATGAAATTGATGCAAAAATATATTTTAAAAATAATTTATATATTGAAATAGAATCTTTAATAGGATTAAAATGACTTTCACTATTTCCAGATATATAAATCGTTTCAATATCAACTTCATAAATAGGAACATTCTTATTAATAGTTTCTATTAACATATTTGTTTCATATTCAAACCTTTCCCCTAGTGTATCTATAAACTTAACCATAACATCTTTTGGGTACCCTCTTAAACCTGTTTGAGTATCAGTAATACTAAGTCCTATAAAGAGCTTAAAAACTCTTCTTGTTATCTTATTTCCAAACTTATTTCTTGTTGGAACATTTTTACTATCAAAATTACGACAACCCAAAATTAAACTATTTGGATGTCGTTCTATTTCACTTGCTACTTTCTTTATATCTTTAATGCTATGTTGTCCATCACTATCAGCGGTAACAACACCCTTTAGTTTAGGATAAGTATTTAAAAGATAATTAAAAGCATCCTTCATAGCCCTACCTTTTCCTAAATTAATGTAATGATGTAAAACTATTATACCTTTTTTCTCTATCTTTTTAAAAAAATCATTATATTCTTTTCTACATCCATCATTAATTACTAAAATATTTTTAGTTTCTTTTAATAAGTTATCTAAAAAAGCTTCGAAAATTTGAATATTAGGATTAAGGGTTGGAATTACTACAAAAATATTATCATTCATATTTAATCTCCATTATTTTGCATACTAACTACACGATAAGCACCTTCGTAATAAACAAAATATAATGTTTCATTAAACTTATCTGCTCTTTTTATACCATTAGCTATTGTCATATTCTTTTCAAATGATATATCAACTGAAAATGCAATATCACTATATATTTTATAATTACTTACTTTAATATTAGTAAAAGTTTCTTTATCCAAGGTATGTCTTGAAGTAAAAGTAATATCAACCTTTGTTGCCCAATCATATGCTCTTTTATAAAGAGATGTTCCTTCGATTAAGTTAGGAGTCAGTTTATAAAGTCCATATTTAGGACCACCTAAGTCTGCCGTTAAAAATAAACTCCAATTTTTAGCAAATTCTAATGGATCATAATCCTTATTAGCTAATTTCTCAAAAGCTTTATCTTTATCATCCGTTGTAAAATAACTAGTTACATTATATTCTAAACCACTAGATGTTACCTCTATTTTATTTTCATTCTCTTTTGCTGTTATTTTAGGTTTAGTTGTAAGTCCAGTTATAGTAAAATGTTTTTCATAAGGAAGATCTACCATTTCATATATTTCACTATAACCTTCAATCTGAACCTTTTCTTCTAAATAATCATCTGTTACTTTAATATCGTTAACATAAATATCATATTTATCACTAGCATATATATCAACACTAAATATACCATTAGAATTATATGCATCTATTTTTTTAATTTTATACTTATTAAAATTTAAAAGCCCCAATCTATTTTCTTTTTTACTTGTTAAACTAACGGTAGCAACCCTTATTTTCCCTGCAAAAACATCATATTTATTAACATCTTCTTTATCTTCAACATAAGTTATTTTATTTTCTTTAAATAATTTTGCATATCCTGATTTATAAGAAGTATTTTCAAATTCACTTGTTTTACTAGGATATTTAAAATAATCATTAGCTCGCCCATTAACACATGCTTTTTTAATATCTGTTACTAATGCTTTCATATAACTATCAGCATTTCCGTTCTCATATAATTTAAGAGAACTAGTTACATAAATCAAAATTGCTTCAGATAAAATAAGTAATATCAAAAAGAATATTAACAAACTACTTTTATATAACGATTTTTTCTTCTGTTTCTTAGCCATTTAACCTCCTACTTCCTAATTAAAAATGCCTCAGGTAAACGCCATGAAGAATTAGAATAATAAAACGTTACCGAAGTCATTAAATATTGATCTTGATAATACATAACCGATGATGAGCCACCATCAAGATTTGCAGCATTTACTGCCCCATATTTTTCCATAACTTCAATTAAATCGCTTGCTGTTGCTCCAAGATGAGAAGATGCACCTCTACCATCAGTAACAAGTAAAAGTAATGTGCCATCTTTTCTTTGACCTATTGCTGTTCTAGGGTTTGCACCACTACCAAAGCCTTTAGCAATTCTTTTTTCACCATTAATTATTAATTTAACAAAATGATTATTAACATCAGAACTTTCTTCTTGAAAGGTTACAGCATCTCTAATTTTTTCTGTTTCAACTAATTTTTTAACCCCTTCTTGGTTTAAACCTTCCAAAGAAAGAATCTTTAAAATATTATTTTCATCAAGACCTATTAAATGATAACCAACTCCATGTGGAGCATTCCAAACAATTTGTCCTTTAGAAACTACAACACCCATGGGATATCCACCCTCATTACCAGTACTTTTATATATTCCACCATTTATTCCTCCTAGGGCATCATTTTCTTTAACAAGCTCATCTAAAGTCTTACCATATTGAGTAAAGGGATACGTTGTTGCGACATAAACTGTTGACGGATCTGGAACAATCATCATTGTAGCAAAAAAATTAGCTCCATGTATTTTTTCAATTTTAATTTCATTCTTACTATCCTCTTGAACCTCAATTAAGTCAGCATCTACATCTTTTGTCATTTCCTGAAGAGAATTACTATCTACTATTTTTTGAATATCTTTGCTTGGTAAAACTAAATGAACCACAAACTTCAATGCTCCTGTTTCAAGAAACGTTGTAACAAAGATATTACGGGCCGACTTTGATGGACCATAACAAATAATAAGTAATGATGAATACAAAGTAATAATGGTCATTAAAAGAAAAACACCAATAAATGACAATGCTTTTAAAATAAATAGTAGAAGTTTTTTCATAATAACACCATCCCTTGAAAATTTATTAATCTCCTATACGATAATATTATATCCTTACTTTCACTTTTTAGCAATTATAACTTGATATAATGTAATAGTTTTATGATAATGTCAGTATAGTTAGTTT
>JGI24711J26586_10000816_pt1 | contig 24372 bp, 20 predicted proteins | sample BioPla3DNA1_FD_26586 | JGI IMG/M metagenome (IMG submission 26586)
AATGTACTTGTCTGGTAACGGATTGGGAGAATAGGTACTTGCCAAGCTTTAATATATATACTTATATATGTGTTCCCTGATAGCTCAGTTGGTAGAGCACACGGCTGTTAACCGTGTTGTCGCTGGTTCGAGCCCAGCTCGGGGAGCCATTTTTTTTATTTTTTGGTAAATATTATTATGGTGGAATTATTAAAATTAAGATAAAATTTATGAAAACGAGATTAAAATTTTGTAAAATAAAATAAAGAATATTATCACGTATGAAAACCGGAGTTTAGAACTTAGATTTTGGGAATATATTTGAAAATAATATAAATTGAAAAAGAGGATATTTATAAAATATTCTCTTTTTTTATTGGAAAGATTATAAATAAAATAGCGAAAATAATATTTAATTTTTTAATAAAATACTTGCCCCCCTACATTTTTTTATGGTATAATATAAAGATTATTACTTATTTTCGAATAGGTATAGAATTTGATTGGAAATACTTTTTTAGTGGGAATGTTATCATTCGCTACTACAACGCTTTTAATTATGAATAATAATGTAGAATTTGGATTTTTTAAATTTTTAAAAAATAGCTGTAGTTTTGGATTTGGTGCTGGATTTTCTATTTTATTTTATACTAGTTGTCAGTCTATCAGTAATATGAATTATTATATTATTAGTATGATAGTCATTGGGATTGTATCATTAATTATATTTCTTTATAGCATAATGGGAGATAATGAAAAAATGAGTAGTTTTAGGCTAACAATAATACGGGTTTCTGCTAGTATATTCCTTTTTGCAATTGCAATTTTATTATATGCAATTCTTCATAAACTTATAGGAATACCTCATACCATTTCAGATATTATTGTAGTAATACCGTACTCATTTTTTGTGTTTGCTGTTGCATATTTATAACAAACTACGATTATTATGATAAAATATTAAAGGAGTGAATTAAATGAGATATGATGGAAAAAAACAATAATTAGAAATATTTGGTTCAAAATTATTAAATAGTAGAAATTTCGACAGAGAGTTTTATAAAAAACAGTTAAAAAACAAACATTATTCTTGTAAATAAAAAAACAATCTAAAAGACTACAACCAGAAAAAAAATTCGTAAAAATCATACACAAAAAAAGAGGACATTTTATAAAACGTCCTCTTTTTTATTGTAATAGAATTCCTATTTAAAAACCCAATTAAAATTTATAATTAGGAAAAATTTAATATAATTTGATAATAGAATAATAGTGATAAAATAAAACAATATGTTTTTTTTAAAGAATTATATACTTAAATATAACATTAAATTATTAATATTAGTTGAAAAAAATGAAAAAATCTGTTATTATATAATTAGGTATGTTTTAAAATAGAAAAATGATTTAAATAAATTATAAAAATAGTACACTTTAAAAAAATATAGGAGGAAAATTATATGGAAAAAAAAGCGATCCTAGCAATTTCGGAANAAAGTGAATTTCTTAAAAATTTAAGAAAAATTTTAAAAGTAGATTATGAAATTATAACTTTTGATAATTATCTAGATGGACTAGATATGTTAAGAGAAAATAAATTTGAAGTTATGTTATTAGATGAAAATATTCAATGGTTTAATTTTACAGAAGCAATGAGAAAACTTCAAGGTTTAGATGATAATTTATTAGTTATTGCCTTAATTAACGAAGAAACAGACGAAATCTTAAATGAGATTAAATCTAGTGGAATATATGACCATGTATTAAAACCAGTAGATAAAAAGGTCTTAGATAAAGTTTTAAAACATGCTATCAATAATAGTAATATTTTACGAGAGAAAAAAGAATTAGAAAAAAAATTAATGGTTAATGAGGAAAGTAAAGAATTAATAGGCCAAAGTCCAGCAATGAAATCTATGAAACANCTTATAGAAAAAATTGCAGAAAGTGATCTTACTGTTTTAGTTACTGGAGAAACAGGAGTTGGGAAAGAATTAGTAGTTAGAGAAATTTATAAAAAAAGTCTACGTAAAAAGAAACCTTTTATTACTATAAATTGTTCTGCAATGTCACCAAAGTTAATTGAATCAGAGCTATTTGGTCATGAAAAAGGTGCCTTTACTGGGGCAGATACTATGAAAAAAGGGATCATTGAAGAGGCTGATGGAGGTACACTTTTTCTAGATGAAATAGGCGATATGGATATAAAAAATCAAGCTAAATTATTAAGAGCAATTGAATATGGCGATGTTAGAAGAGTGGGTGGAAATAAAAGTATAAAAGTAAATGTTAGATTTGTAGCAGCAACTAATAAAAATTTAAAAGAGGAAGTTGAAAGAGGGGAATTTAGACGTGATTTATACCACCGTTTAACTAGTTTTCCAATACAAGTACCACCTTTAAGAGATCGTAAAGAGGATATCCCTTTACTTGCAAATAGTTTTTTAAATAATATTGTTTCTGAACTTCATAAAGATATGTATGTTATATCTAGTGAAGCGATGAAATATCTTTTAAGATATGATTATCCAGGAAATATAAGAGAATTAAAAAATATAATTGAACGAATGGCTATTATATCTACAACAAAAACATTAGGTGTAGAGGACTTACCACTTGAATTAAAAATGAGTGCTGATACAATAGAAAATAAAGTTGTAACTGGTCTAGGGCCACTTAAAGATATATTAGAAAATGAGATATATGATCTATTTGAAGTTGAAAAAGTTGTAATTGCGATTGCATTACAAAAAACAAGATGGAATAAACAAGAAACTGCAAAACTACTCGGAATAGGTAGAACAACATTATATGAAAAAATAAAAAAATACAATTTAGATAGAAGAATTATATTAAAGAATAAGGAAGATTAATATGGATTTTAATATTGCACAATCGTATATTGAAAAGCTACCTACTTTTGAGGATTTGAAAATTGTACCCAAAATACAAGAGCTAATTGCACAATACTCTGAAGAGATAGTTTCAGAATATTTAAAAGAGATTGTTAATAAACGACATAAAAAGATTGCTGGCGCAAAATCTATTGAGAGTATAAAAAATTTAGATTACTCATTTGATTATTATATTGAAAAATTAAAAGAAAATCTTATAATAGAAAAAGGGAGACCGGTTAAAGAGATTTTAAATTGTTTAGGGACTATTTATTCCAAATATATTGGTGAAAAAATATATAGCGAAGAGATTATTAATGATTTTAAAATGGTATTTACTTCGTATAATAACCTTGAATATAATGAAGAAAAAGGGATTGATGCGGATATTGATATTGAGATAAATAATTTATTTTCTCAAATAATAAAAGGTAAAGATTTTGTATTGCTAAATAATTTAACTAGTGCAATATATCTTTTAATCGAAACAATATTTAAAGAAAGCAATATAATCATTGGTTTACCTGAAACAATATACTTAAATGAAAAAATAGGTATTAATGAAATTATAAAAAAATTATCTAGTAATGTACGTATTGTGGGTTATTTAAATAAAACTGATATTAAGGATTATGAAAATGCAATTGATCCAAATAAAGAAAATGTAATTATATATAGTGAAATGTTTGAAAATAACATTGATGGAATAAAAAGGGTAGATTTAAGTGAATTAGAAAATTTAAAAAATACAAAAGTAATATACATTACAAATAAAGCATACTATGAAACAGATTCTATGGAAATAAAAAATATAGGTATTAACTTTTTAGATGTAGTGAACAATTTTTCAGATTTAAAAATATTGGAATTGTCAAAATTAGGTAGTTTTCCTGAAACTGGGATAATAACCGGCGATAGAGATATTATCTCTAAAGTAAAAGAAAATAGTTTATATAAAATGTTCTCACCTAATAGAGAAACTAAAATAATTTTCTATCTAACTTTTAAAATGTATTTAGAAAAAAAATATAACAATATATACATTAATAAATGTTTCTCTATAACAAATGATGAGTTAAAAAAACGAAATAGAAAATTTGTAAGGAATCTAGAAAGAGAAATTGGCGAATATGTAGAGATAGGTTTTTTTAATGGAAATTATATGACTCTCGATGATAGTATGAATAAAATTTATAATTTTGAAAGGGAGGTTATATTTATAAAACCTAAAACTTTAGATACGGCTAAAATTGAAAAAAGATTAAGAAATGGCAGTGAGAGCATATTATGTTGGATAATGGATAAAGTCCTTGTTTTCAATTTACAGCTATTATCAGATGCTTCAGAGGAAATTATAATAGAAAACTTATCCAAAATATTCTTAGAAAATAAATTATAAAAAACTATTGAGTTTTTAAATAATTTATGTTATAATAACAATGTTTTTAATAGAATATTCCGCTTATTTTTAGAAAAAAGTAATGAATATTTATAATATAGGAGGAAAAAATGAAAGAAAAATTAATCGAATTAATTGAAAAATCTTACTTAAGAACAGATATTCCTACATTTAAAGCTGGAGATACAGTTAAAGTTCACTATAAAGTAAGAGAAGGAAACAAAGAAAGAGTCCAAATTTTTGAAGGTGTAGTTATTAGAATTAGTGGTGGACAACTTGCTAAAAACATCACTGTTAGAAAAGTATCATACGGTGTAGGTGTAGAGAGAATAATCCCTATTAACTCGCCATTTATTGACAAAATTGATGTATGTAAAGTTGGAAAAGTTAGAAGAGCAAGACTTTACTATTTAAGAGAGAGATCAGGACGAGCTGCAAGAATAAAAGAAATAAGATAATATAAAGGAAGCTAGCATTTGTGCTAGCTTTTTTTGAATGTACATCTAAGATTTATATGTAAAAAAGGAGAAAATAATGAAAGGTAAAATTATTATAAACTTAATATTATATATAATATTAACTAGTTTTTTTATATATATATGGGTTAACGAAAAAAAACTTGGTGATAAAATTAGAAAAAATCGTGATAAATTTTCTGAATATCTTATTAAAATTCTTAATATTGAAAAAAACTCTATAAAAAAAACTATTAAAAAAATAGTAAATACATCTGAAACTATAATTACTGCAGTTATACTTGTTTTAATAATACAATATTTTTATATTGGAAATTTCATGGTCCCAACAGGTTCAATGATGCCCACGATTATGTTAAAAGAACGTTTTTTTGGAGATATGGTATCTTATAGATTTCGTATGCCAAAACGGGGTGAAATTATTGTATTTAAAGAACCTATTAGAAATAAAGACTTATATACTAAAAGACTAGTAGGATTACCAGGTGAAGAGATAAAAATATTAGAAAATGGTAACTTAATTGTGAATAATGAAGTTATAAAAGGAAAATTATGGGAAGATAAATTATATGCAAATGCAGGATATCTTATTCATGGGAAAAAAATTAATTCATATTATGAAAATAATAGTATTTTTTATTCAGATTTAGGAAATTTATTTAGGATGGATGATAGCGGGATACATTCAGATGATAATGAAAACGAGTATGTTGATTTTAATAAAAGATTGTTTATAGATAACAAAGTTTATTATTACGATAAGCCATTTAAAATTAATGAGGGTAATCCTTATTATATTTTAAATTTACCTAATAATATGAGCTTAAAAATGGTGTACGAGGATCTATTTCCAATCCTATTTTTAAACGGGGTACCAGTAGAGATTAATCCTAATAANGAGGATTTTACAATAAATAATATAGACAATATATTTATAGAGGAATATAATAAAGATACTAAGTTTAAATTGAGTAAAAATGGCAAACTGTACTCTGAAAATAACGTAGTTAATAGAGTACAAAGACGATATACATCAATCGGATTTATTGGCGAGAATACATGGTATATCCCTAAAAAAGGTGATGAACTTACAATTATAGGTAAATTAAATGCAGGAAGTGGATTTGATACAGAAGTTAATGTCGAAAAACTTCAAAATATCCTTTCTGAAAAACCTGAATTAGTAATGAATATTATACCAAACCTTAAATTTTTTGTTAATGATAAAGAAACAGGTCCAATACTAGATATATTAAAAAATAAAGAAGTTATAGAAAATCTAAATGCAAAAGGTAGCGCTACAATAATTTTAAATGATAACTACTATATGGCACTAGGAGACAATACAAATAATAGTTTTGACTCAAGATTTTGGGGAATGATAAATGAAAAAAGATTACGTGGTAGGACTATTATAAGATTTTGGCCATTAAATAAAATAGGGATTGTAAGATAAAATATGGATGTTGGATTAATTGATAGAATTAATTATATTGAAAAAGAATCGTTTAATGTAGTTTGGAAAAAAGAGATATATATGGAGATGAAAAAAAATCCTCTATATGATATATTTACAATTTATGAAGGAGATCTACTTGTCGGATTTGCGGTAACGACAATAGCACTAGATGAAGCTGAAATAATAAGAGTAGCTGTAGATAAAAGTTATCGAAATAAAGGTTATGGCAGAAATCTAATTTGTAATATAATTTCTAATTTAAAAATAAAAAATATTACTAAAATATTTTTAGAGGTTAGAGAAAGTAATGTAAGTGCAATTTCATTGTATAAAAAAGCTGGATTTTATGAGATAAATATTAGAAAAAATTATTATCCAGATAATTTAGAAAATGCAATAATAATGCAATTAGAATTATAATAGGGTATATAATATATATTACTGGTGATTAGGAATAATCTGAGTTTGTAACATTAAAATATAAATTATCATCTCAAAAGAATATCTTATCAGATAGGTAATCTTTGTATAAATTAAAAAAATATGGATTTAAGGAGAAAAAATGGAGGAAAAGTTAAAAATAATTGATAAATACACGTTGGAACATAAGGAATTTATAAAAAAATATTTTTATGAAAACTTTTTCTTTACTGTATCAGAATTTAAAGAAATTTTAGATATATTTCATGAAATGGAGACAATAAAAAAATTAAATTGTAAAGAATTGATAGAAAATTTTGAGATAAATACAAAAAATAATAAAAAATTAAATGGAAGTTTATTTTATAAGTATATAAAATCAATTAGATATCCTTTAAAAACTAAGTATGAAAAGATTTTAAAACAAAAATCCTCTATAATAAAAGATAAATCAATTAAAATTTTATATTCCCATAATTTAGAGTGTGGTGGTATAAAAATGGAGTTAAATCTTGAAAATATAGAGGAGTTTAATAGAATATTCTCTAAATTAAATGAAAATAAAAAGGAAATTAAAGATTTGATATGTATAATTAATAGTGGAGATATCTGTGTGAAAAAATAAAAAGTTAAAGGTGGTGAAAACTGCTATAAGGTATAGCAGTCTGAAAATTGGATAAAATAAAAAATGATTTAAAATTTAATCTAAATTTATATGATAAAAATAAGTTTTATTTACTTTTATTAGCAATTTTCACTTGTGCTTTCGGACTTTTTTATTATATTTTTGAAAATTTTACAAACTTATCTCAATATAAAGTGGAGCTTTCTAAAGGATATTTTATTATTTTAGCAATGCTTATAACTATTGTAATGATATTATTTTTTAGATACTCTGCATTACTACGACGAATAGACTATTATTATTTTTTTTTATCTTATTTAATATTATCTATTATTATAGTTACTCTTTTCATGCGTGAACAGACATATATGGGATTTCGGATTTTTTATGATAATATGATAAAATATGTGGAGATAATAATATTATTTTGGGGACTTTTTATCGTAGGAGAAAAAAGTGAATCTAAGAAATTTAACATTATTTTTATTCTTATATTAGTTTCTAATTTAATGTATATAATATTTCTACCACAAGAGCAAATTGAAAAATTTATGACAATAACATTATATTTAGAATTATTATATGTAAGTGTGATTACTGTATTTAATATGAAAAAAGTTATTGTTAATGTAATATTATTTAAAATAACTGCAGAGATTTTTTTACTTTTATTTTATATGTTTGATAAGACCACTTTTTTGCTATATTATTATATTATTTTTTTATTTTCTTATATTGTATTTATACATTATTTAAATTATGGGCTAGATAAAGTATATTTAAGACAAATTACAAGAGATAGCAAAAAGATAAAAAAAATCCTAGATTTTTCTGAAAATGGAATTTTAGTTTTAGAAAATTTCTTTATTTATAAGGCAAATAAAAAAGCGTTGGTATTATTAAATTCTAAAATAAATAAAAAAATTATTGGAAAAAGTATATTTTCAATAATAGAAAGGCTGAGAAAAGAGGACATAATAAGGGCAATAGAAAAATATCCAGAACCAATTTATATACAATATAACTTCAATAAGAATAAAATAAAATTAGAAATAATATGTAATGAAATTGAAGTTGAAAATGAAAAATATATTTTATTATCTATGAAATCAAATAATGGAATAAAAGAGAATAGAGTATTTGAAAATGATAATTTTTCGAATCTGTATGTTTTTTATTATGAACGAGATTTAGGGTATAAGTTTATAAATAAGTCACTAAGGGAATTTTTTGGATATAGTATAAAAGAATTAAACGATCGTGAAGAACTATTAAGAAATATTAAATTTTATGAAAATTCTGAAGAAATAGAGAATATATTTTTAGATAAAAAAGATATTATAAATAGGGAAATTACTATAGAAAATTCTAAAAAGGAATCGGTAGTTTTACTTGTAAACGGAAGAAATATTATTATAGAAAATGAAAATTTATATTATTTTATAGGTGTAGATATAACAAAAGAGAAGGCGGAAAAACAAAAAATTTATGAAGAAAATAAGAGATTTAAAAACGAAAATAAAAAACGTGATATGGATATGTCTATATTATCCCATGAAATTAGAACTCCAATTACTGCAGTTATTGGACTTACAGAAAATATTCTTATAAATAAACAAGAGATGTCTGAAAGTGCATTTGAGATGCTGGAAAAGGTCTTTAAAAACTCAATGAGATTAAAAGAGCTTATAGAAAATTTATTAGATTATAATAAAATGAATGCTGAAAAAATGGATACTTATTTTGAAGAAGTTAATTTGTATAGAGTAATTAATGAAATTGTTCTAAATAATACAACTCTTATTGAAATGAAAAAAATATCTACAGTTTTAAATTTAGATAAAAATCTACATGTACTTGCGGATGAAGGTATGTGTTTTCAAATTTTAAATAACATTCTAAGTAATGCTATTAAGTATAATAACGAAAATGGGATAATAGAATTCTCTAATGAAAAAACGGATAGGGAGATTATTATAAAAATTAGGGATACTGGAATAGGAATTAATGATGAGAATAAAGATAAAATATTTAATGCATACGAGAGAGTAAAAGGGGTAAAAGAGAAAGGGACAGGTCTAGGATTAGCATTATCTAAACAGATGATAGAAAAAAATAATGGTAAAATTTATTTTGAATCAGAATATGGTAAGGGAACGACATTTTATATACATTTTTCCAATAAAATAATTAATTGAATATTGAATTAATATATGATATAATTAGGAAGGAAAATTTATTACGATAACTTGATATTATAAAAAAAGGGGGATAAAAATGGCAAAAGGATATTTATCAATGGTGTTACATGCTCATTTACCATACGTAAGACATCCTGAGTATAATGATTTCTTAGAAGAGGATTGGTTATATGAAGCAATAACAGAAACATATATACCTTTACTAGATATGTTTGAAAGATTAACTAATGATAATGTGCATTGGAATATTACAATGACAATGTCTGGTACATTATTAAATATGCTTTCAGATAGTCTTTTGCAAGAAAGATATGTAAGACATTTAAATAAAATGATCGAGTTCACAGAAAAAGAGGTACATAGATTACAATTTGAACCTGTATTTTTAAAAACAGCATTACATAATGAGGCATTTTTTAAAAGAGCGAGATATTATTATGAAGAAAAATACAATAGAAATATTATAAATGGATTTAAAAAATTCCAAGATATGGGAAAACTTGAAATTATTCCTGTAACAGCTACACATGGCTTTTTACCTCTGATGAAGGATTATCCTGAAGCGGTAAATGCACAAGTTGAGATGGCAAAAATTGACTATATGAGATTTTTTGACCGTGAACCAAAAGGGATGTGGCTTGCAGAATGTGCCTACTATAAAGGGCAAGATGCAGTATTAAATAAACATGGAATTAGATATTTCTTCGTAGATTCTCACGGAATATTATTTGGGGAACCAAGACCAGTATATGGTATATATGCACCAGTTTATACTAAAAATGGTGTTGCTGCATTTGGTAGAGACATTGAATCATCAGAACAGGTATGGAGTGCTGAAATTGGATATCCCGGAGATGGACTATATAGAGAGTTTCATAAAGATGCTGCATTTGATTTAGATTATGATTACGTAAAACCGTATTTACATGAAGATGGTGTACGTAGAAATATGGGAATTAAATATTACTCTATTACAGATAAAAATACCAAAATAAAAGCACCATACGATCCTGATAAAGCATATAATAGAGCGAAAGAACATGCGTACAATTTTATATATAATAGAACAAAACAAGTGGAATATTTAAAAAGTCTTATGGGGGAAAGAGATCCTATAATTGTATCACCGTATGATGCTGAATTATATGGTCACTGGTGGTATGAAGGTCCAACTTTCTTAGAATGGATATTTAGAGCTATGAACGAACAAGATATTGTAAAACCAATGACACCATATTCTTATTTACAAGAATTTTCACGAAACCAAGTAGTAACGCCTACAGAATCAAGCTGGGGAGCTAATGGATACTATGATGTGTGGGTCGATAACTCAAACCACCATATTTATAGACATCTACATCAAGGTGCAAAACGGATGATAGAGATTGCAAATATGTATCAAAATGCAGATGGATTACTGCTTAGAGCACTTAATCAATGTGGAAGAGAGCTTATGATGGCGCAAACATCATGTTGGCCATTTATAATGTTCACAGGGACAATGGTGGGATATGCAGAGAAAAAAATAAGAGACCATCTAAATAGATTATATAAAATTTCAGATGAGATTAAAAATAACACTATTAATGAAGGTTGGTTACGAGAAATAGAATACAGAGATAATATATTTCCTAATATGGATTATACTATTTTTAGAACAGATAGACTTTAATATATTTAAAAGGCAGATTTCTCCTAGATAATAATATTTAGGAGAAATGTGCTAGTTTTTGTAATAAATAGGGGTTAATTCTTATTTAAAGTATAAATTATCTTAGAGAGGAGGGAATCAATGGATAACCTAAAAATTATAATTTTAGATGATGATAGTTTAATTCGTAAAACCCTAACAAAATTACTAGAAAAAGAAAATCATAAAATTTACAATGCTGAAAACGGATATGAGGCAATAGATATTGTTAATAAAAACGTAATAGATATTGTTATTACAGATATTCAAATGCCTGAAATCGATGGATTAAAAACTATTGAGGAGATAAAAAAAATTTCACCTAATACTAAATTTGTAGTTATAACCGGATATTCTAATGATAGTACACCAATAAAAGCAATAAGACTTGGGGTAAATGATTATATTTATAAACCGTTTGAATTAGAGGAGTTTATATACTGTATAAAAAGAAATCAAAGTATTATTAATTTGGAGAAAAAAAATATTGAACTTGAAAGAGAAAATATTATGAATCATAAATTAGCAGCAGTTGGGACAATGACAAATAGTATTGTCCATGATATTAAAAATGCGCTTACAACTGTGGGTGGATTTGCTAAAATGCTGAAAAATTCAGATCTTGAAAGAGAAAAAATGAACCGTTTTATAGATATAATCATTAATCAAACAAATGTAGTTATGGAAAAACTTGTGGAAATATTAGATTTTTCAAGAGGAGAGATTGGATTAAAATTTGAATTGGAAGCTATATCTGAAATCTATGAAGATATTTTAATAGAGAATAGAGATATTATGGATATGGAGAACATAGAATTTAACATATTTTTATCAAATAATTTAAAAAATAAGAAAATTTATACTGATAAAAAAAGATTAAAACAAATCATAAATAATCTATTGTCTAATGCGAAAGATGCTATGGATAAAGATAAAAAAAAAATAGATGTTAAATTGAATTTGAAAAATGAAGATATTATATATATAGAGATAAGTGATAATGGTAAAGGGATAAAAAAAGAGTATTTAAATAAAATCTTCTTACCTTTTGAAACTTTTGATAAAAAACAAGGAACAGGGCTGGGATTATCTATAGTAAAACAGATAATAGAAAAAAATAATGGAACAATAGAGGTCGAGTCAAAAGAAGAGGTAGGAACAACATTTAAAATAGAGTTACCTCTTAACATTGAAAATTTAAAAATATTACAAAAATAATAATATGGGGTGATTACCGTTTTAAATAACATATACATAATTATTATATCGATATTACTATTATTTATACTTGTTTTGATAATATATATAAAAAAATTAAAAAAATTAAATCTTATTTTAAATGAAAATATAATAAATCTAAATAAAAATTTAAAAAACAAAGATAAATCTTCTATTTTAGGGGAGATGTTTGGACGTATTAGTCACGAAATTAAGAATCCACTTAGTGTAATTCTTGCAAATATTCAAATGCTTAAAATAGATATAGGGGAGATAAAAAATATAGAAAAAAAGGAATTAAAAAACCTACTTGAAATGGCAAATGCAATAGAAGAAGCTTCAAGATTAGGGAGAAATATTGTAGGGAATGTTGTGAATTATTCTCGTAAAGAGAGTGATGCAGATTACAAAGTTAATCTAAACGAGGTTATTGATTCTGTAAATAGCTTCATGAGGAAAGATTTAGAAATTAATGGTATTAATTTGAAAATTAAATTAGAAGAAAATCTTAATATACTTGCTAAAAGAAGTGAGATAATTCAGGTGTTTTTAAACCTAATCATAAATGCTAAAGATTCTATTTTAGAAAACAAAAATATTAAAGATAAAAAAATTGGTATTTATGCAGAAAAAAAAGGGGAACTTATAACTATTATAATTAAAGATAACGGTGTTGGTATAAAAAAAGAGGTTGGGAATAAAATATTTGAGCCTTTTTACACAACTAAAATTATAAATAAAGGAACAGGACTTGGATTATCAATTGTAAAAGAGATCCTAAATAGATATAATGCTGTTATTTATGTGGAAAGTGTAGAGGAAAAAGAGACTAAATTTATAATAAATTTTATTAATTATAAAAAAAATTAAAAATATAGAAGGGAATGATATTTTTGCAAACTAACGTTTATTTAAATCCATTAGAGGAGAGATATGCATCAAAAGAGATGCTTCATGTATTTTCACCAGATTTTAAATTTACCACATGGAGAAAGTTATGGATTGCATTAGCTGAATCATCGAAAGAGCTTGGGCTTAATATTACAGATGAACAAATAAGTGAAATGAGAAAGTATCAAGATAATATTAATTATGATGTAGCAAAAGAACAAGAGAAAAAAGTAAGACATGATGTTATGGCACATGTCCATGCATTTGGAGAACAAGCTAAAATTGCGAAACCTATTATACATTTAGGGGCAACAAGTGCATTTGTTGGGGATAATACAGATCTTATTCAATTAAAAGAGGGGCTAAAAATTGTAAAACAAAAATTTGTAAATGTAATGAAATTAATGGCAGATTTTGCTATTGAATATAAAGATCTACCTACATTAGGATTTACTCATTTTCAACCAGCACAACTAACTACAGTTGGTAAAAGAGCAACTTTATGGCTACAAAGTTTAATTCTTGATTATGAAGAATTAGAATTTTTCATGGAAAATCTAAGATTTAGAGGGGTAAAAGGTACAACTGGAACACAAGCAAGTTTTATGGAGTTATTTAATAACGATTATGATAAAGTAAAAGCGTTAGATGAAAGAATTACAGAAAAAGTAGGATTTACAAAAAGATTTAAAGTTACTGGTCAAACATATGATAGAAAAGTAGATAGTAATGTACTTTCTGTATTATCACATATAGCAGAATCAGCACATAAATTTACAAATGATTTAAGATTATTACAAAATCTTAAAGAGATAGAGGAACCATTTGAAAAAAGTCAAATTGGATCAAGTGCCATGGCATATAAAAGAAATCCTATGAGAAGTGAGAGAATAGCTTCTCTTAGTAAGTTTGTAATTTCTCTATCACAAAGTACAGCAATGACTGCTGCAACACAATGGTTTGAAAGAACTTTAGATGATTCTGCTAACAAAAGATTAGCAATACCACAAGCTTTTTTAGCAATTGATTCTATATTAACTATTTGGGTAAATATATTAAGTGGATTAGTGGTATATCCAAAAATGATAGAGAAAAGAATTATGGAAGAGCTACCTTTTATGGCTACAGAATATATTATTATGGAAGGTGTAAAAAATGGTGGAGATAGACAAGAATTACATGAAAGAATAAGAGTCCACTCTATGGAAGCTGGAAAACAAGTGAAAATTGAAGGGAAATCAAATGATCTTATAGACAGAGTATTACAAGATGATTATTTTAAAATAGATAAAAATAGACTGGTAGAGATAATGAATCCTGCTAATTTTATTGGTGCAGCTCCTAAGCAGACAGAAGAGTTTGTAAAAGAGGAAGTTACTCCAATAATAGATAAAAACAAAAATCTATTGGGGATAGATTGTGACCTAAAAGTATAAAGGTGGGGTTATAAATGTCTGACATGAAGCAGCTTTTAGATACGATGGAATTAATCCATTATATAACTATAAATAAAGATAAGGTTTTTGTATTATTAATAAAAGGACAAAATTATATCAGGGAGATTATCCCTGATATAATTATCTTAAAAAAATTTGGAATTAAATTTGTAATTGTTATAGATTTTGAAGATAAAATGAAAAAAATAGAGGATATTAATAATGATTTCACAAAAACTATCTGGGAAATAGCAGCAGTTCTAAAAAAACATTCATTATCTCCAATGTCTATATTAGGCACAAATATCTCTGTGAAAAAACGTGAAGACAGTACTTTAGCAAGAATATTAGATATAGAATTAGATACAATAAAGTATGCATTATCTAAAAATAAAATCCCTGTAATTGCACCGTTAGGGATGGACTTTCGAGGACATTACCACATTGTATCTGCAAGAGATCTAGCATTGGAAGTATCGAAGCAATTACAACCATCAACTATATTTTATATATCTAATATAGAGGGGATAAAGCAAAATGATAAAATAGTACAATTTTTACATTATGAATCTATTGTAAAAATAATAGAAAAAGATGAGGAAAGTAAACCTATATTAGATATTTTGAAATATTCTAAAAGAGTCATGGATGAAGGGATAAGAGATATATCTATACTTGATTATAAAACAGGAAATATATATACAAAAGTACTAACCTATGATATAGCAGGTACATTAATAAGTAAAGTAGATGAAGAGAGTATAAGAGAAGCAGATATAGAAGATATCAACTCTATTTATCTTTTAATCAGAAACGAAACATTAAAAAATAACATTCTCCCCATTACTGAGGAGGAAATTGAGGTATATATAAATAATTATCTTGTGTATGTAGTAGATAGTAGCGTAGTAGCTGTTGGTACACTTAAATATTTCGGAAATTGTGCTGAAATAGCAAAAATAGCAACTTATCCAAGGTATCAAGGTGGTAAAAAGGCAAAAGCATTATGTTTTGAGTTAGTAAATAAAGCGATAAAAGAGGGCTTAGACTTTGTTTTTGGGCTAACTGTAAATATTGGTATGGAGAAACTATTTTTAAGTCTAGGATTTAATGAAATTGATCGTAGCAATCTACCTGAAGAGTGGAAAAAGAATTATGATTTTAGCAGACCATCAAAATCATATATAAAATATCTGAAATAGTGTGATGAAAATGGATTGTAAAAAAAAAGATGCTTATAAGATAGCTTTAATATTAATGGCATTATATTTTTCTTTATTAGAGACTTTAATTCCGAAACCTTTCCCATGGTTAAAACTGGGATTTGCGAATATTGCACCGATTTTAGGGATTAAAAAACTAGGAATTAAAGAGGGGATTGAGATAAATATACTAAGAATATTAATACAAAGTTTCATGACTGGAACTCTATTTACACCAACATTTTTTATAAGTTTCATATCTGGAACTGTAAGTATCTTAATAATATCAATTTTATTTATAGATAAAAACAGATTTTCAACAGTGGCAATAAGTAGTGTAGGTGGATTTTTTCACAATGTTACACAATTACTTATTGCATATGTATTATTATTTAGAAATATAGATATATTTAGTAAGGAAATATTGTATTTTGTATTAATTTTTTCTTTTTTAGGGGTAATATCTGGAATTATAATAGGAGTTTTAGCTGAAAAAATGTTTTTTATAGGAGGAAAAAATGGGGAAAAAGTATTTTGGAACTGACGGAATTAGAGGGGAAGCAAATAAAATATTAACGGCGGATCTTGTTATGAGATTAGGATTTGCTTTTGGATATTATTTGAAAAAAAATAATCCCAATAAAAAAATAAAAATTGTACTAGGAAGTGATACAAGAGTATCGGGCTATATGATAAGATCAGCTCTTACAGCAGGATTAACCTCTCTTGGTGTGGATATTGATTTTATCGGGGTATTACCAACACCAGGTGTAGCATATCTTACTAGAAAATTTAAAGCAGATGCAGGTATAATGATATCAGCATCACATAACTCTGCTATAGATAACGGAATTAAAATATTTAATAAAGATGGATATAAATTACTTGATGAGATAGAGGAAGAGATAGAAGGACTTATGGATAATGTAGAGGAGATACAAAAACATCTAGTTCCAGGTGATGAGACAGGTAAATTTAGATATTCAGAAGATGATTTCTATACATATCAAGACTTTTTACTTTCTACAGTAAATACTAATTTTAAAGGGCTAAAAATAATATTGGACACTGCAAATGGAGCCTCTTATCGTATAGCACCGAGAGTTTTTTATAATTTAGGTGCAGAGATTGTGGCAATAAATAATATCCCTAATGGTACAAATATAAATGTAAAATGTGGTTCAACTGATATGACAATTTTACAAAAAGTAGTACAAGGATATAATGCAGATCTAGGATTGGCATTTGATGGAGATGCAGATAGATTATTAGCGGTGGACAGAGAAGGAAATCAAATAGATGGAGATAAAATAATCGGTATTATTGCTAAGAAAATGAAAAAGGATGGAAAATTAAATAAAGATAAAGTAGCAATTACTGTAATGAGTAATATGGGATTTGAAAAAAGTATGAAAGATGCATCAATAGATACTGTTAAAACTAATGTAGGAGATAGATATGTACTGGAAAAAATGGTTGAAGAGGGATTAAATCTAGGTGGAGAGCAATCTGGACATATAATTTTCACAGATTATAATACAACTGGAGATGGAGTGCTAACAGCTCTTCAACTTGTACAAGCTATAAAAGAGGAGGGAAAATCTCTAAATGAATTAGCAAATGAGATAGAGAAATGGCCACAAAAACTTATTAATGTTAGAGTAGATAATAATAAGAAAAAAGGGTGGGAAAATATAGAAAATCTTTCTAATTTCATAAAAGAGAAAGAGCGTGAACTGGAAAATGAGGGGCGTGTACTAGTGAGAACGTCAGGAACAGAACCACTTATTCGTGTAATGGTAGAGGGAAATTGCGAGGATAAAATAGATAAGATAGCTAATAGTATAGCTAATAAAATAAAAGAAGAGCTAAATTAGGAGAAAAAATATGAGTTTTGCAAGAGTATATGATAATTTTATGAAATATGTAGATTATGATGAGTGGTATAACTATATAATATTAAATTTGGAGAAATTAGATAAAAATATTGAAAATGTATTAGAATTAGGTGCAGGTACAGGGGAATTTCTTATTAGATTTGCTAAAAAATATCCTAATATAATAGGGATCGATATAAATAATGAGATGTTGTCTCTATCAAAAGAGAAAATAACGAAAAACAATATTAAAAATATAGAATTAATCCATGAAGATATGCTTAATTTACAAACTAATTGTGAAAATGACTTAGTATATGCATTTTTCGATGTGATAAATTATCTAAAAAGTATTGCAGAACTGGAAACTTTATTAAAAAAGGTTGGGGAAAATCTAAAATCAGGTGGAATTTTCTTCTTTGATGTTGCCACACCAAACCTAATGAAAGAGATGTTTCCTAATGGGGTATTTTATGATAATAGAGATGATATGACTATATTTTGGGAACATTATCATAATAAAAAAGATAAAATTGAAGAGATTAGTGTAACATTCTTTGTATTAAATGATGATGGGAAATACAGTAGAATAGATGAATATTATGAAAAAAAGATTTTCACAAACTTAGAATTAAAAAAAGCAATAGATAAAAATAATTTTAAAATTTTAAAAATAATAAAAAATAATGAATTTGCTGGAGAGAGACTATTTTATATAATTGAAAAAATTTAAGGAGTGAAAATGGATAATAAAGCCAAAACAACATTGTTAGCTTATAGTATGTTTCTATTTATCGGAATACTTTTTATGTTGCCTGGTACATTAAAAATGGAGATAGCTAATAATTACGGAAAAGATACTGCAGATATACAGTTTATGCTAACTTTTTATACTTTAGGTAGTTTTTTAGCTATTATTATAAATAAATTTCTGTTAGAAAAAATAAAAATGAAGATAATACTAAATATTTGTTATACAATGTGTCTAACTGGAGTATTAATTATAAAATTCGTAGGAAATTATCCAGCTTTTGGATTAGCACTATTTTTACTAGGATTAAGTGCAGGGTTAATTGTGTCTATGTCTAATTTTTTTATAATCTCGCTTTATAAAGAAAAACGGACAAAAGTTTTAAATATGTTAAACTTTTGTTATAGTTTTGGTTCGCTTATAAGTCCAATTATAGTAATCTATTTGTTAAAAGTTAACTTTAAGTGGGAAGATATCTATTTTATAATGCTAGTATTTATAATATCATTTATTATATTTCTTAATACAATAGACTTTAATAAAAGTGGGATTACAGTTATAGAAAAATCTACTAAAGTTAAGAATACAAATGATAATTGGAATTATATGATTATATTTGTAGGGTTAATGCTATTTTTTTATGTACTAGCAGAGATGACAGTAACATATTGGATTGGGGAATTTTCAGTAACGAAGGGGCTTGGGGACAATCTTAGTAAGTTTAATTTATCTTTATTTTGGATATTCATTGCAATAGGGAGAGTAGTAGCTGGATTAGTTACATTTAAAATAAAAGATAGTACATTAATATTGATATTTACAATAATAACTTTTTTAGGATTTTTCAGTTTATTTATTACAACTGGAGTTATGATTAGTGTTGCTGTATGTATAATTGGTTTAGGTTGCTCTATAATTTATGCAACATTATTATCTTATGGGACAAGTTTACATAAAAATATATCAACAACGGTTATGACATTTTATATTGTATCTGGAAATTTCGCATCATTTGCATCTTCACCTATTACAGGGACAATTAGAAAGCTATCTAATGTACAGATGATTTTTGTATTTTCAATAGTTATGACTGTATTATTAGGTATATTTTTAATATTATTAGAGAAACTTAGAGGAAGAAAAATAGCATAAAAAGGAGAATATTTATGAAAAAATTGACTATATTTGTATTTTTAATTATGATTTTGGAGATAAATGCAATTATTATTAGTAAAATCCCTGAAAGTATAAATCAAGGGGATTTTTTTATAATAGAACTTGTAAATAGATCGGAAATTACTAATTATGAGATTGAGACAGATATTGCTAGGACAGATATTAAAATATTTGAAAATAATGATAAAATTTATTCCCTTATCCCTGTGAATTATTATGTGGAACCGGGAAAATATATTGTAAATATAAAATANAAAGAGGATAATTTAGATAAAAATAGTGAGTTTTTTATAAATATAATAGGTAAAGAGAGTGTGAAAGATAGCCTAAAAGTGAAAGAGGAAACAGCAAAAAAGAATTCAGATGAGAATAAAAAAGAGATGAGAAGTGCTGTGACATTAGTAAGAAAAAATACAATACCAGAAAAATTGTGGGACGATAAATTTCTAATGCCTGTAGAGGGTAGAATATCAACAGGATTTGCATTGGAAAGATATGTAAATGGAAAATCTAATGGAAAACATTCTGGAATTGATATATCAGCTAAAAAAGGTACACCTATAAAATCGGTAAATAATGGTAAAATAGTATACTCTGCATTTCTAAAAGTAACAGGAAATACAGTAATTATCGATCACGGTATGAACCTATTTTCAAGTTATTCCCATCTTGATACTGTGAATATTAAAGTAGGAGATATAATGAAAAAAGGGGATATAATCGGAACTGTAGGGGATACAGGATTTTCCACTGCACCACATTTACATTTTACATTTACAATAGGGGATACATTTATAAACCCTTTTTTATTAATAGATAAAATAATAATTAACTAGAGCTATGGAGTGATAAAAATGATGTTTGCTGGAATTGTGAAATCGTCAACTGTGGATTATCCTAAAAAAATTGTATCTACGATTTTCACATTAGGTTGTAATTTTAGCTGCGATTATTGTCAAAATGCAGATTTAATTCAAATAGAGGAAGAAAAATTTATATTATCAGATAAAGAGATCATAGAATTTTTAAAAAAACGTAAAAATATCCTAGATGGAGTATGTATTACAGGTGGGGAACCATCTATTTGGGGTGATAAATTAATAGAATTTTTAAAACAGATAAAAAACGAGATTGGGGAACATTTTTTAATAAAAGTGGATACAAATGGAGCTAATCCTGAATTTGTAAAAAAAATTATAAAAATTGTGGATTTTATTGCTATAGATTTTAAATCATTGGAATATGAAAAATTCTCAAAAGTGAAAAAAGATGTTATCCTAGATTCAATAGAGCTATTAAAAAATTCAAATATAGACTATGAAATAAGGATAACTATGTATCCATTATATGTGCAAGAGGGTGATTTTTCTAAATACATAGAGATTTTAAAAGGGGTAAAAAAAATCGCAATACAGCAATTTCAGAATAAAATAGTGTATGTAGATAAACATATAAATCCCTATGAAAATGAGATAATTGAGAAATTTTATAAATTATTTAAAGAGAATAATTTTAATATCGAATTAAGATAAGATTAATTATAATAGAGAAGAGGTAAAAAGTTGAAAAAACTTAAAATTTTAACAGCACCAATAGCTGGTGTTACAGATTATTCATATAGAAAAATATTAAAAGAGTTTTCTCCAGATGTGATGTATACAGAGATGGTAAGTGCAAATGCAATAGTTATGCAAAATGATAAAACTATAAATAATATACTGAAGCTAGTAGGTGGAGACTCTGTGCAAATTTTTGGGAAAGAGATAGATATAATGTGTAGAGCAGCTAAATTTGTAGAGGATTTAGGGGTAAAACATATTGATATTAATGCAGGTTGTCCAGTAAATAAAGTGGTAAAAACTGGTGGTGGCGCTGCACTTATGGGGGATCTAGATCATATAGATAGACTTATGCAGAGATTAAAAGANTCTGTGAATGTAACTTTATCTATAAAAACAAGAATAGGATATAAAGGGGTTAGAAACTCTCTAAATATAGCGAAGTTAGCAGAAAAAAATGGATTTTCCTATATTACAATCCATGGACGTACAAGGGAGCAAATGTATGCAGGTGTAGCAAATTGGGATGAGATAAAAATGGTAAAAGATAANGTAAATATTGATGTAATTGGGAATGGTGATATATTTACAGGATATGATGCTATTGAAAAAGCAAATTATTCAAATGTTGATGGAGTGATGATAGCAAGGGGGATGTTCTCTTATCCGTGGCTTATTACAGAGATAAAAGAGATGCTAGAATTTGGGGAAATTAAAACAAAAGTTACTTTAGATATGAAAATAGATATGGCAAAACGTCATCTTATGAGTATGATAGAGGAAAAAGGGATACAAAAAGGGATACAGGAGATGAGAAAACATATGTGTTGGTATATTAAAGGGATAAAAAATAGTACAAAATTAAAAGAGAAAATGAATAAAATGGAGAATATAGATGAGATTTTAGATACACTGGAGAGTTTGAAGATGGAGTAAAACTAATATCTTTTCCTTCCCACCCTAGTTTCACTCTCNGATTATATAGAGTGGAGAAAAGAACGATAGAGTAAGTTTTTTAAATTAATTTATAATATAATTTTATTTAAAAACTAAGACGTATAAAAATAAATCTTTCTTCTAATATAGAAGATGGATTTAGGATGAGGATAAAAGAATAACTCTAACCTCACACCTAGATTAGTCATGGAAAAAAGATTAATAAAGTATTTAAAAAAATAATTAACAATAGAGAGGCGGTGAAAAGTCTACTAATATTTATAATAGTATAAATATTGTAGTTGTATATAGATGAAAGAAGAGACCCCTTTAATGAAGCAATATCATGAAATAAAAAAAGATTATTTAGACTCTATCCTTTTCTTTAGATTAGGTGATTTCTATGAGATGTTATTTGACGATGCGAAAACAGTAGCACGTGAATTAGGATTAACTCTCACTGCTAGAAATAGGGAAAAAGGGGAAGAGATTCCACTTGCAGGTGTTCCACACCATTCATCAGCACAATATATAGCTAGACTTGTGAACCGTGGATATAAAGTAGCTATATGTGAACAAATGGAAGATGCTAGACAGGTAAAAGGGCTAGTAAAAAGAGAAGTTGTTAAAGTGATAAGTCCAGGTACTGTAATAGATACAGATTATATTGATGAGAAAAGTAATAACTATTTATTAGGGTTAAAAATTGGGAAAGATGCTGCAGCAATTGCATATTTAGATATTACAACAGGGGAGTTCTCTGTTGCTGATGTTGATAACAAAAATATAATTAATGAGATAAATAAAGTTATGCCGAAAGAGATTATTATTGACTCGGTAAATTACGAAATTATAAAAAAAGAGATAGATAGCTATACAAAAAATAATAATATATTTTTAAATGTAATTGATATTGTTGAGAAAAAAGATAGTGATAGTGAGTTTTATAATAAAATAGTATCTTTTAATAGAGGTAAAAATTGCGAAAACTATCTAAAAGAGTATTTTAATGTAGTATCATTAGGATCATATAATCTTGAAAATAAGTCAGAATCTATATATATAGCAGCATTTGTATTGGAATATGTAAGAAATCTACATAAATATAATGAAATTCCAATAAATAAGATAAATTATGTAGATTCATATGAATATATGGAATTAAATATTTGTACACAGAGAAATCTAGAACTTATGAAAAGTAGTAGTGAAGCCTCAAATGAAGGTACACTTGTATGGGTATTAGATGAGACAAAAACTTCTATGGGGTCAAGATTTCTTAAGAAAATTATAAAAAATCCATTGCTAAAAGAGGANGAGATCCTAAAAAGGCAAAAAGATGTGGAATTTTACATAGATGAACCAATTGTAAGGGAAGAAATACGAGAAAAATTAAAAAAAGTATACGATATAGAGAGATTAATCGGAAAAATAATTTTAGGTACAGAAAATGGTAAAGATATAAATGCGCTTAAAATGTCAATTAACGGTGCAAAAGAGATATCAGATTTACTTATAGAAAATAGAAAAATTTTTAATAATGATANTATAGAGCTACTGGATATAGAGAGATTAATAGGTGAAACTCTAAAAGATGATGTCCCATTTAGCATAAGAGAAGGTGGAATAATAAAAGATGGATATAATAAGGAGCTAGATGAATATAGAAATATCTCTAAAAATGGGAAAAACTTCCTTTTAGAACTAGAAGAACGGGAACGGGTAAATACTGGTATATCTAATTTAAAAATCGGATATAATAAAATATTCGGTTACTATATTGAGATTACAAACCGTAATAAAGATAACGCTCCATCACATTATATTAGGAAGCAAACTCTTGCAAATGCAGAGAGATTTATAACTGATGAGTTAAAACAATATGAGAGTAAAATATTAAATGCAAAAGAGAGAATTAATGAGCTAGAATATTATCTATTTAAGGAGATAACAGCTAAAATAAAGGAAAAAACTAAATTATTACAAGTTTTAGCAGATAGAATCTCCTATTTAGATGTAATAGTGTCATTTGCATATGTTGCTATAAAAAATAACTATGTGAAACCGGAGATAACTTCTGAAAATATTATCTCTATAAAAGATGGACGACATCCAATTGTAGAAAAATTAGTAGGTCGCGAGGAATATATTAAAAACGATACATTAATATCTGAAAAAGAGAA
>JGI24711J26586_10000822_pt1 | contig 24236 bp, 21 predicted proteins | sample BioPla3DNA1_FD_26586 | JGI IMG/M metagenome (IMG submission 26586)
GCCGTTACTTTTTGCATCAACCAGAACATTATCAATTTGGTTGTCTGTGGGATCACCAATAAAAACAAATTTCGAACCAAATCCTGCGCGGGTCAGCATTAGCTTTGCCAGATGAGGAGTCAGTTCCTGAGCTTCGTCCACAATCACCATGGCATTACTTAACGTGCGTCCTCTCATATATGTAAAGGTTTTAGTTTCAATAATCCCTTTCATCCTATATGTCTCTATAAAATTATCAACTGAGAACTCCGGTTTTCCAGAGCTGCGATTATGCCTGAAGCTCTCGCTGCCATTTATCTTGACATCCATGAGATTACCAATAGCGTCATAAAAACTACCCATCCAGGGCCTTAGCTTTTCCTCCTCAGTACCCGGTAAATAGCCAATATCATTACCTGCCGCAACTGTAGGTCTTACAAACACTATTTTGCTGTAATCTCCCTGTTCGATAACCTTTTCCAAAGCAACTGCCGTGGCCAGTATAGTTTTCCCTGAACCAGCACCACCGGTAATTGTTACAAAGGGGATATCCTTATCCATAAGAAGCTCAAACGCCATCTTTTGNTCCATATTTATTGGAGTCAACCCCCAGGCGCTATTCTTTGCATATTTGAGAGGTATAATATTGTTTCCGTCAAATCGTGCGACCACCCTGTGGTTATTGTCATCAGTGCTGATAATATGCAAAAACTGATTAGGGAGTAAAGGTTCGTTTAGCTCCAGCATATCTACAGAAAGTCCGCCTTTATATATTAAGTTAATCTTATCTGATGATGCATAGGTACTGACGTATCCGGTATATACCTCATCACTTTTTATTTTATCATTATGGTAATCCTGTACTTCAATACCGAAGGAATCTGCTTTAATAGCCATGTATACGTCTTTTGTTACCAGTATTGTAGGAATATCCATATTACCGTTTTGAAGATTTTTTGCCATTGCGAGGATCCGGGTGTCATTTTTATTTGTATCTATACCAAAAGGAATGCATGACATGTCCATATGATTCATTTCAATACGTATAGTTCCGCCTGCATCAGTTTTTATGCCTTCCTCAAGGTTTCCTCTTTCTCTTAAGTTATTCAGCTCTCTTGCCGCCATTCTTGCATGGTAACCCACCATGCCCTCGCGGCTTTTTAAGTTATCCAGTTCCTCAATTGCAACTATGGGAAGAATAATATTATTATCCTCAAAATTGTAAAAGCAGTAGGGGTCGTGAATTATAACGTTTGTATCCAGAATATAATTCTTTACCATATTAAGAACCTCCAAAAACTTATTCTTTAGTATCTATTCATGTAGCCCTACTTTATATACACATCTTTTGTCCAAAGACCATACCGGTTCTGAAAACTGTCCCGGATCAATATCTTTAGTAGCATTTTGAAAATCGTATACTCTTGCATCAATCATGTCAATAAAATGCAATAGTTCCGCTTCCAAAAACAATGGTTTCTTTGGACTTCCAAACTCAGCCTCATAATGATGGCTTACAATCATATGCTTCAACAGCAGCATTGTTTCTTCTGATGCTCCGACCAGTTTACCTGCTCTATCCAGTTCCTCGACCCCCATAATAATGTGCCCCAGGAATTGTCCCTGTTTTGAATATTCTGCAATACCGAGCTCATTGCTGGAAAGCTCTCCGATCTTGGCTAAATCGTGCAGAATGATTCCGGCAAAGATTAAGTCCTGATTGATCCCTTCATAAACACCGCATAATGCTTCTCCACAACGAAGCATTCTCACAATGTGATATAAAAGTCCACTTCTGACCGCATGATGGAGACTTTTAGCCGCAGGGTAGTATAGGAGCTTTTCTTCTTTCTGATCAAGAAGAGTCATAACTACAGATCGAATTTCGGCTTTTTTAATTTTAGACGCATAAAGATATATTTCTTCCAACATTTCTTCAGGTGCAAGCGGCGCTGCTGGAACAAAATCTGCTATGTATTTTTGATCTTCATCATCGGCAAGCTTAATTTTATTAATAGTCAGTTGTAATGTATCCTTCCATAAATCCACTCTGGCATTGACATAATAAAGCTTATTGGGCACTAAAGCCGTATAATCAGCTTCATTTGCATCCCACCACTTGGCAGGTACATTGCCTGTACTATCGGTTAATATAATATCCAGATATAGTTTTTTATTTGATGAAAGCTTCAAATCAGCGTTTCTTAATAGATATATACCATTAATGCTCTCACCGGCCTTTAAATCAGAAATTTTAATACCTTCAAATTTCATTTTTTACCTCCATCATAAATGACATTAGCCATTGCCGAAATCAAGAATTTATACAATTCCTGTGTTCTTAAAACCCAAGGTGAAATATAATCATTTTTGTTTTCGCAATGATAAGGTGCTCCGTAATAAAAACACTATAAATACATTGTACACGAAAGTAGAAAAAGTGAAATGAAAAAATAATTTTTTATTAAAAAGTGCGAGTCATAGACTCGCACTTTAGATGTCCCAGATATCAACAATCCGATATTCCTGCCTTCGTAATAAATCCACTTCTTTTGGTTTTGCCAGCATTTTGCCGCTTTCATCCATTACAACTCTTATGACAGGCCGGTTAGGAAAATTCTTATTATATTTGGCAACAAGTCCTTTCTCGCCCGAGTTTAGCCTGACTGCCGTACCAACGGGATAATTTGCTATATGACTGATGAATGCATCAAGTACTATTTTATCAAAATGTTTGTTGCTGAGTGAGCACATATAATCAACAACTTCATGAGGAAGCATTTTTTTCCGGTATATTCTGTCAGTGGTCAATGCATCATATACATCCGAAACTGCAACAATACGTGCAGACACAGGTATATCGTTATTTTTTAAATTATACGGGTAACCGCTACCATCCTTGCGCTCATGGTGATATAATGCAATAATTTGTGCCGTTTGACTTATATCTTTTGAATTCTTCAATATTTCATATCCGTATACTGTGTGCTTTTTAACCTCATCAAATTCGTTAATTGTCAAATTTGTAGGCTTCTGAAGAATTCTGTCATTAATCATCACCTTGCCTATGTCATGAAGAAGAGATCCAACGCCCAGCTCTTTCAGGGCTTCTCCTTTTATTCCCATTGCAATGCCGGTTATCAAAGATAAAATACATACATTGACGCTGTGGGAAAAGGTATAGTCATCAACAGAACGAATGTCAGACAAGTTCATAATAATGAAATCATCCTTAAGCAGATTGGATAATAAACTCTCCACCATTTCCATGACCTTTTTCCCATCCACAGATATCTTTAAGGATGATGATGTCATAATAGCCTTAATTTGAGCTTTTACATCAGTAACGATTTCTTCCTTGACGATTTCATCTATCTGAATTCCTCTGGATATTTCATCTTCTATATATATTTCAGTAATATTATATTGCTTTAATTGTTTAATTTTATCCTCTGTAATGTCAGCGCCTGCAGATAAGAGAATAATGCCATCCAATGATTGTATGGTACGTGCAACACGGGCACCTGCTTTTACTCTATCCAGGCTTACTTTTCTCACTAAGTTTTGCCCCCCGAAAACAGTTAAGATATTTGTCAGTAAAACAGTAAACCATATTTACCGTCATTCAGTCTAATAATCTTTTAATTTTTATCGGCTTTTATGGAAAAAAGTTTAGATGTTTTTATTCCAATAAAGGTTTTACAACCGACATAACATCTTTCTTCAGGATGCTTAGCTCCTTTTCTGAACCTTCAAGTGAATCTGATGATACACCATAATAAATCTTAATTTTAGGTTCGGTGCCTGAGGGTCTGACACAAAACCAGAAGCCGGGACTCATTGCAAAATGAAGCACATTTGATACAGGCAGACTGATTTTACAATCCTCATTTGTCTTAACGTTTCTTCTTATTTGCTTTTTATAATCTGAAATTATATATATGTCTTTATCTCCTATCTTTTGTATGTCCATATTTCTTAGCGATTCCATAGCGTCATTTATCTTTTCAAGGCCTTCTTTTCCTTTCAATGTAAAGGAATCAACGCCCTCTCTTACATATCCGTATTTTTTAAAGAGTTCTAAAAGGCCTTCATAGAGATTCATTCCTCTTGATTTATACCAGGCATAAGCCTCTGCTACAAGCATTGATGCAACAACAGCGTCCTTATCACGGGTATAAGTCCCGGACAAATATCCATAGCTTTCTTCAAATCCAAATAAGAACTTTTTCTTACCTGTATCATGCAATAATTTTATCTGCTCGCCGATAAATTTAAAGCCGGTAAGCACATCAATAATTTCTACTCCGTACTGCTCAGCTATTTTTCTGGCTAAATCACTTGATACAATAGTTTTGACCACAAATGCATTTTGGGGTAATTCGTTTTTTTGCCGCTTCTGTGAGAGAATATATTCTAATAGCAGACAACCGATCTGATTTCCTGTGAGTATTATAAATTCTCCCTGATCATCTTTTACTACTACTCCAACCCGGTCAGCATCAGGATCTGTTCCGATAATCAATTCGACATTTTCATTTTTAGCCATTTGTATGGCTATATTAAATACTGCTTTCTCCTCCGGATTCGGGTATTTTACCGTAGAAAAATCAGAATCTGGCAGTTCCTGTTCTTTAACCACCATAACATTTTCAAAGCCTATCTCTTTCAATACTCTTCTTACCGGCTTATTTCCTGATCCATGGATAGGAGTATATATTATTTTTGTTTCCCTGCCATATATTTTGCATAGATCAGGGTTTATACCTGAACTTTTTACCGCATTTATATATGCATCATCAATTTCTTTACCAATTATCTCAATTAAACCCTGCTGCAAAGCTTCTTCTTTTTTCATGCAGGGAATTTCAGATATATCTTTAATAGCTTCAACTTCCTTAATAACGTCATCCGATTCCTTTGGAGGAAGCTGGCATCCATCACTGCCATATGCTTTAAACCCGTTATATTCTTTGGGGTTATGGCTTGCAGTAATTACAACACCTGCGGCACAACCCAGATATCTTACAGCAAAGGACAGTTCAGGGGTTGGGCGAAGCTCGTCAAAAAGGTATGCCTTTATATTGTTGCACGCCATAACCAATGCTGTTTCTAAGGCAAAATCATACGAACAGTGACGGGAATCATACGCAATAGCTATACCCTTACTGCTTTTGCCTTTTTTCTTAACAAAATTGGCAAGGCCTTGAGCCGCCTTACGAACTGTATATTTATTCATCCGGTTGGTGCCTGCACCAATTATTCCACGCATACCACCTGTTCCGAATTCTAATTCCTTGTAGAATCTGTCTTCTATTTCCTTTTCATTGTCCTTAATGGCTAAAAGCTCCTTTTTGGTTTCTTCATCATAATATGAATTTTCAATCCATTGATTGTAATTCTCTCTATAATTCATACAAACCCTCCGAACTATACTGAACATATCCTGTTTATACCGATCTTTTCGGTTCTACAATCAACTTGATAGCAGTACGTTCTTCACCATCAACATTTATATCAGAAAATGCCGGTATACATACCAGTTCAATACCAAGGGGAGCAAGAAAGCCTCTGGCTATGGCTACCGCTTTTACAGCCTGATTCAAAGCACCTGCACCTATAGATTGTACTTCTGCTACTCCTTTGTCTCTTACTACCCCTGCAATTGCACCTGCAACAGAATTGGGGTTTGATTTCGATGAAACTTTCAACAGACTCATTATGACAACCTCCAAAAACCTCACATCTTTATATTATATGGCTGATTCTTTTTATTTCAGCTGCTCTGTTATTTTCTTCGTTTATTGTTATGATTACTGCATTTACCTGGGCTCTTCCCTTTGCAGGCTCGTGCTGAACCGGAAGTCCAAGAGTGAATTTTTTAATAATAAGTTCTTTATTAACACCAATTACACCGTCGGCAGGACCAGTCATTCCTACATCAGATATATAAGCCGTCCCGCTTTCCAAAATTTTTTCATCGGCGGTCTGTACATGAGTATGGGTTCCTAGTACGCAAGACACCCGGCCGTCAAGATAGTACCCCATGGCAATTTTTTCGCTTGTAGCCTCAGCATGAAAATCAATCAGTATATAATCAGCTTGTCCCTTAAGATACGACAGTTCTCTGTCAACAGTCTGAAAAGGACAGTCTACCGGTTGCTCCATATAAATACGGCCAAGCAGGTTAACTACAGCAAGGCGTGTTCCATTTTTTTCAAGGACAAGGCGGCCCTTCCCCGGAACGCCCTTAGGATAATTTGCAGGTCTAATAATTTTTATTCCCGAATCTATAATCCTTAGTATTTCTTTACGCGCCCAGGTATGATTACCCATAGTTATGGCATCAATACCACAATCAAAAATCTCCTGGGCTGTATTATAGCTAATACCTCTCCCTCCTGCTGTATTTTCACCGTTTGCAATACAGAAATCGGGGTTATATGTTGACTTTAACTCAGGCATACTCTCTTTAAGAGCGTTTCTTCCTATTTCACCAAATATATCTCCAATAAAAAGGATCTTCAAAAAAACTTTCTTCCTCTCAAAACACGGGAAGCGTTTTCACGCTTCCCGCATAAGACTATTTTGCATATTCAACTGCTCGGGTTTCCCTGATAATATGGACTTTGATTTGTCCGGGATACTCCATTTCACTTTCAATACGTTTAACTATATCTCTTGCCACCATAATCATAGTGTCATCATTAACCATTTCAGGTTTAACCATGATGCGAACTTCACGTCCGGCCTGGATGGCATAGGATTTTTCAACTTCAGGTAAAGAATCTGCAATTTCTTCGAGTTTCTGTAGTCTCTTAACATATGTTTCAATGGTCTCACGTCTGGCACCGGGTCTTGCTCCCGAAACAGCATCAGCTGCCTGAACCAGAACCGCAATAATCGAAGTTGCCTCCACATCACCATGATGAGCCATGACAGCGTGTATAACTTCTTCGCTTTCCTTGTATTTTCTGCAAATCTCTGCGCCTATGGATACATGGGTACCTTCAACTTCATGGTCAATAGCCTTACCAATGTCATGTAAAAGTCCCGCACGTTTCGCCAGTGTTACATCCTCACCCAATTCAGCCGCCATAAGGCCAGCCAAATGAGATACCTCAATAGAGTGCGTAAGGACATTCTGTCCATAGCTGGTTCTGTACTTAAGCTTACCCAGAAGTTTTATTATTTCAGGGTTAAGACCGTGTACACCTGTTTCAAATGTGGCCCGGTCACCTTCTTCACGGATTGTGTTTTCAACTTCTTTCTTTGCCTTTTCCACCATTTCCTCAATACGGGCGGGATGGATTCTTCCATCAATAATCAACTTCTCAAGAGTAATCCTTGCCACTTCCCGTCTGATAGGATCAAACCCGGACAAGACAACCGCTTCCGGTGTATCATCGATAATAAGATCAATACCTGTAAGAGTTTCAAGTGTTCTGATATTCCGGCCTTCTCTTCCAATAATTCTGCCCTTCATTTCATCATTTGGCAGTGGTACAACAGATACAGTAATCTCGGACGCGTGATCTGCAGCACACCTTTGGATAGCTGTGGATAAAACTTCCTTTGCTTTACGGTTAGCTTCTTCTTTAGCGCGATCATAGATGTCCTTTACCATAATGGCCGCTTCGTGTTTGACTTCACCTTCAATATTACTTAAAAGATACTGCTTTGCTTCTTCGACCGATAATCCGGATATATTTTCTAGTTTCTCAAGCTGCTTTTTGTATATTTCCTCAATATCAGCCTGTCTTACCTCAACTTCTTGAATTTGCTTGTTTAGCGATTCTTCCTTTTTCTCCAGGGCATCCATTTTTTTCTCAAGAGTCTCGTCCTTCTGTTGTAAACGCCTTTCAATTCTTTGTATTTCAGTCCTGCGCTCACGGACTTCCCTCTCTAATTCAACCCTGCTTTTGTGAATTTCCTCGCGTGCCTCTATCAAAGCATCGCGTTTTTTTCTTTCAGCAACTTTCTCAGCTTCACTTACAATACGTTGGCTTTCTTTCTCTGCACTTTCAAATTCGCTCTCCGCCACTCGTTTTCTATGTTCAACTCCCTTTCGGAAGAATATAAGTGAACTAATTACTGCTATTACAAGCCCCACAATAAGTCCTAATACAATTGAAAAAATATCGAGAATATTACTCACCTCCTTGGCTTTTGTTTTTTTAATTAATTCATAATCAATAAAGAATCAATAAAGCATAATATTAAATGGCATCAGACGATATGCATACGAGATGCCATTATGAAACTATTGTATACAGTTTTAAAATTCATGTCAAGAAAGCGATTGCTTTTTGTGCATGTTGCATGCTTTTATAGTATTTTTAAGCAACATAGCCCTTGTCATAGGACCTACACCACCGGGTACCGGTGTTATAGCAGAGGCTTTTTTGCTTACCGCCGGGAAATCAACATCTCCGGTAACTTTACCTTCTGCATTCCTGTTCATGCCAACATCAACAACTACAGCACCTTCCTTGACATAATCAGCGGTTATATAATCTGCTTTTCCGATGGCTGCAATAAGAATATCTGCCTCTTTACATACAGCCTTTAAGTCTCTGGTCTTCGAATGGCATATGGTAACAGTGGCGTTATCGTGGAGCATCAACATTGCCATCGGCTTCCCGACAATATTACTTCTTCCTATAACAACACAGTTTTTACCTGCAACATTTATGCCCGCATCGTTTAGAAGTTCCATAACACCGGCCGGGGTACATGGCGCAAATACAGGTCTTCCAATCATTAGCTCTCCCACATTAAAGGGGTGGAAAGCATCCACATCTTTTTCTGAATTAATTCTTCTTATAACCTTTGCCTCATCTAAATGCTCAGGAAGAGGAAGCTGCACCAGTATTCCATCTATGGCAGAGTCCTGATTTAATGCATCTATCAGCCCTAAGAGCTCTTCTTCACTAGTTTCCTCAGGTAGAGCGTATTCAAAGGATTTGATGCCCACCTCGGCACAATCCTTCTTTTTGCTGTTAACATAGATTCGGGAGGCAGGATCATTCCCTACTATAACAACAGCCAATCCCGGAACAATACCCTCTGCAGTCAATGTTTCCACTTCTGATGCCATAGCTTTTTTCATTCTTGCGGCTAAATCTTTGCCGTCCAATAGTTTATAAGACATAATAATACACCCCAAATTAATTTTTAATACAAATTCATAAAAGTTCTTTTCTAAGCTCTTCGGGAGACTTTGGCGAAAGATACCCCAGAGGAATATCAAATACCGTTAAAGCCCCTGTTCTGCCTTCCCTGTTAAGCTTTACCACAGCACGGGCATAAGCAGTCAGCACACTGGCGGTAAACTCAGGATTACTTTCCAGCTTCAGCGAAAACTCAACAATATGTCTCATATCATTATTTTCACCTGTATCTCCACTTCTTATAACACGTCCGCCATGAGGCATCCGGCTGTGATTTTTAATCAGCTCATCCTCTGAAATAAAGTGAACAACAGTATTATAGTCGGCAAAATAATTGGGCATATTCTTTATTGCTTTTTCTATCTCAGTTTTGTCGGCACCATCCTCAGCAACAACAAAGCACTCTCTCAAATGCTTTTCACCGGTGGTCAAATAAGGTTGTTCACCTTTTCTTATCCTGTCTATTGCACTTTCCACAGGTATAGTGTATTGAATTCCGTTTTTTACACCCTTAACATGTCTTATTGCATCTGAATGCCCCTGACTGACACCCCTGCCCCAAAAGGTGTAACTTTCGCCCTGAGGAAGAATTGCTTCCATTAATAAACGGTTCATGGAAAACAGTCCCGGATCCCAGCCTATTGAAATTGCAGCAGTTTTTCCCGAAAGTAAAGCTGCTTCATTAACGCTGTTAAAATACTCAGGTATTTTTGCATGAGTGTCAAATGAGTCCACACAATTAAAAGCAGCAGCGTATTTGGGGCCTTGTTCAGGTAAATCAGTTGCAGAACCGCCACATAAAATTAATACATTAATTAAATCCTTATACTTATATATATCATCTATATGAAGAACCTTCACTGATTCTGACACAGTTTTTATGCTTTCCGGTGCTCTTCTTGTAAAAACAGCTGCAAGTTCCATATCATGGTTTTGCAAAACCGATAATTCCACTCCTCTGCCTATGTTCCCATAGCCTAAAATTCCAACTTTTATTTTTTCTGTCATAAATTATCCTCCAATACTTATATATTGTTTTCTTTTTTAATAGGCAGTTTCGTAATTTCCATAAATTCAGGATGCGTACGAAAAGCTGAAAAATCAAGGGAAGCCTTAGCTCTTAATTTTAAATTTGGATTAATTTCGAACGCACGGGTTAAAAATCCAATCGTTGCATCTACATCCCCGGATAGTGCCGATACCCGGGCAAGCCCAAACAGAATCTCATCATCATCGGACTTCAACTTAAGACCTTCCTTATACAGTCTTATTGCTTCAGAGTAATTCTTAAGTGAAATCACAGCTGAAGCCCAATTGTAGTAGAGAGCCGGATCGTCACTTGTAAGCCTGTGAGCCCGCTTAAATACTCTTACAGCTTCTTCGTAGCGCTTCATCATCATTAACGAGACACCAAGATTGAAATGAACCAGATATGATTCAGGATGCTCTCTCACAGCTTCCTCATACACTCTGATGGCTTCATTGATTCTGTCTGTCGTTATGTATATCTCGGCCAGAAGATTGTATGCCATTTCAAGACGCTCATCGCCATTCAGCGACTTTTCCAGGCACTCTATAGCCTTATCAGTTTTTCCATCAACATCATAAATTGATGCCATGCTATAAAAAGCTCTGCTGAAATCTGGCCTGAGTTCTGTTGCAAACTTGAAGTTTGAGATTGCTTCCTCAGTTTTTCCTTCATGTCGCTGTGCTATTCCCAGCCGGTAATAAACTTCAGCATCCTGCGGAGTCAATTGTGTAAGCTTTTTGTATGCCACCAGAGCATTTTTCCAGTCACCGCGTTTACGATAAAGTTTCCCCAGAAGAGACCAGGCTTCGGTAAATTCCGGATCGTTTTCAACTATAGTTTCCAGCTGATACTTACACTCCATCTCCTCGTTTTTCTCAAAACACAAACGTGCCAGAAGATATCTTAATTTATTATCCTCTTTGGATTTCAGAGCTTCACGAATATGTCTCTGTGCTTCACCCAGCTCATCTATTGCTATGTAGCATTTCGCAATATTGATATCCGCCTCTCTTAGTCCTTCTATATCCTTCTTAACCATTAAAAACTGTTCGATTGCCAATACATATTTTTTAGTCATATAAAGGCATAAACCGTATCCAAAACGCAACATAGGCCGAAGAAGCTCATCTGTATCAGCGGCCTTGTTTTTCTTTGATTTATTAAAAGAATCGTCACCGATTAAATGCAATGCTTTTTTACAGCGTTGTATTGCATCTCCATACAATCCGTTTTTGTAGGAAAGCCATGCAGTATTGTAAATAATATGTGCGTTATTTCTTAATAGCTCAGAAAGTATTGTATATATATCAAGGGCTTGTTTAAAATCACCATTATCAATAAGCTTATGTACAGCCACCAGCTGTCTGTTGATATTTGTCTTAAGATGTTTGTCTCTCAGGTCTATAGTATTGGCAATAATGCCCGGTTGAATTTCTGGTTTCCATTCATCCAACTCTTCTAAATACTCATTATATTTCCAGCTTTTGTGGCTCTGTCTTTCCAGCTTTTCTATCAGCGGTGCATCGGTCAGTGACTTTTTTATTCTGTTTTTCATCCCGATATAATCCGAGATCAAAAAAACTCCCGGCAGTAACAATCCAGAAACAATAATTACAATTTCATATAACGGTACTGAGAGAACACGGTTTATTATTGTAAGAACCCCTGATGTAAAAGCGCAAAGCTGAATCGCAAACACTATAATAGATAATGCATCCAGTCTGCGAAAGCATCGTACAGCCATATAAACCGCCATAAAAGCCATCATAAAAACAATAAAAGCCAGTGATATATTATAGTTGGTAGGAATATTCTCTAGTAAGGTCATGCTTCATCCCCCGGATTAGACATCTTCAATTCATTCCAGCGCTCACGGGAAATCAGTATACGCCTTGGTTTACTGCCTTCATATCCGCTGATAATGTTACGCTCTGCCATCTGGTCAATAATACGGCCGGCTCGGGCATATCCCACCTTAAATTTTCTCTGAATAAACGAAACGGATGCCTGCCCACAATCAATAACCGCTTCGATGGCGTCATTCAGGAGTTCATCGCATTGGTCATCTTTATTACTTTCGTCTTCATTCTTAACATTATCGTTAATATTTTCTATTATTTCCTGATCATACTGAGCTCGGATCTGATTCTTTACAAAGTCAACAACCAGTTCCACTTCCTTATCAGTTACAAAGGCTCCCTTAACGCGAACAGGTTTCGGAATCCCAACCGGATAATAGAGCATGTCCCCTTTTCCCAGCAGTTTCTCTGCCCCGCCCATATCAAGGATGGTACGGGAATCCACCTGTGAAGATACTGCAAATGCTATCCGGGAAGGAATATTGGCTTTGATAACACCAGTTATAACATTAACAGAAGGCCTTTGGGTTGCAATAACTAAATGCATGCCTGCAGCACGGGCCATTTGTGCCAGGCGACAAATTGAATCCTCCACATCATGTGGAGCAACCATCATAAGGTCAGCCAATTCATCGATAATAATAACTATCTGCGGTAGTTTTGAACCTTCGCCCGATTCATCAACAGAGGCATTATAACCAAGTAGATCTCTTACTCCTCTGTCAGCAAACAGCTTGTATCGGGAAGTCATCTCAGAAACAGCCCACCGCAAAGCCCCTGCGGCCTTATTAGGATCGGTGACTACAGGGATGAGCAAATGGGGAATGCCGTTATATCCACCCAGCTCAACCACCTTCGGATCAATCATCAGGAGCTTTACATCATCCGGAGAAGCCTTGTAAAGCAGACTGATAACTATTGAATTGATGCAGACACTCTTTCCTGAACCTGTTGCACCCGCGATAAGTATATGAGGCATTTTTGCCAGGTCAATAACAATATTTTCTCCGGTTATATCCTTGCCTAATGCCACTGAAAGATGTGATCTTTGCTTTCTAAATTCCGTTGACTCCAGAACACTTCTGAGACTTATAGGAGCTACTTCTTTATTGGGTACCTCAATTCCTATTGCTGCTTTCCCTGGAATTGGCGCCTCAATTCTGACCCCGGTAGCTGCCAGGTTTAAAGCAATATCATCTGTAAGGTTTACAATACGACTTACTTTGACCCCCGGCCCGGGCTGAAGCTCATATCGGGTAAAAGCGGGACCCACAGATACATTAATAATTTTTGCCTCTATACCAAAGCTTTCCAGAGTGCTCTCAAGTTTTTTCGCACTGTCTATTGAGGTAGATCTTATTTTCTTCATATTATTCTCTCCCTCTTTCGATTTGGAGAGAAGTTCAATGGGAGGATATATATATTCATCTCTTTTTTCGTTTGAATATTCTATATTATCAAAATTCCCGTTACCAGGCTCATTAAAGCTCCCCGTTTTATCTGCCTTAGATGCTTTTTTTACCGGAGCATTCCCGGATGTAGAGTTTATATATTTTTCCTGTGTTGTATTACAGTCTGATTTTGAGCCTGTAGCAGACTGTGTTCCATTGTCATTTACACCGGGAATGTTCAGTTGATCATCGTGTGATACCGGTTCATCACCCATATATATTTCATGGGCAGAATCCGGTCCGCCTAACTGCAAATCAGAATTTCCCGGATCTGTGTCAACATTATTTATAGGGAAATCAAGAATTCGGGCTTGCTTTTTCTTTACAGATCTCGTCCTGTTTGTGGTTACAGCAGCTTGATCTTCAATATCAGCAAAGCTTTTTCTTAATTCCCTGTCCTCACGTTTTTTGCGTGCAGCATGCATAATTCCGTTAATGGCATCACTGGTCCCTTTAGCTACACTTCTGGCAGCTTCGGCTAAAGAAAGCCTTGTTATAAGCATGGCCACAATAATGGCAAGAGTAGTGAGAATTATCATTGTCCCCCACTTCTTAAAAACAAAAAGCAACGGAACACCAATAATTCCGCCTATTACACCTCCGCTGGCCAAAAACTCACTGCCTTTGCCTATAGCACATATGCCCTCTTTATAGAAAGTAGTTATATACCTCGATACGGTCATATTTTCATATTTTACAGCGTCATAAAGCCCGGCCTGAAGCATGGCAGAGAACAGAATAAGAAGTAATAGAATTAAAGAAAAGCGTTTATCCTGGTATAGAAGCTTTGGTTTAAAGATTTTCGCCAGGCCGTGGAACATTGCAATCAAAGGAAGAACATATCCGGTCAGGCCGAACATCCCCCCCACAAATTTCCCAAATAATTCACCTAACGGCCCCACCATATTATCAAAGTAAATACTCAAGGCCATTAATATACCAATTGCAAATATCAGCAGTCCACTTGCTTCCGACTTAATCTGTCTGGAAGCACTGGTCTTGCTGCTTTTTTTCTTTTGAATTTTTTTCTTACCGGAAACCGGCCTCTTTTGTACTTTTCTGGAAGCCACAGAATTACCTCCATAATATTTACATTCTTTTCATGCAAGTTTACTATAACATATTATTTTGCCCTTTGACAACGTAAGTAATACATGATATCATTTACGATAATTTCACATTGATATATGTGGAGCAGATAAAGAAAATAGAATATAATCTAAGATAGAGGCGCGTTTTTCATAAGTCGCTTAAGGAAGGATAACGGGTCCTGTGAACTTAAGTAAAAGGGGAAAACGCCGAAGGCAGCGGATGCCGCTTCATCCGTTACCTGGTTGGCTGGCGAATAGCCTTTCAACTGTCGCTATGGCGGAGAGCTATCGGTATGGTTACTATGTAAAATCAAATGGCTTTTGTAATCAAGCTGCCGATAGGAATATTTGGCAGTTTTTTTATTAGCTGATTTTCGTAACATATGCCTGATAAAAATGTTTATTATAAATTGAGAGGAGTGCTCATAATGAAAAAGACACTATTTACTGGCTCATGTGTCGCCTTAATTACCCCCTTCAATGAAAACGGTGTTGACTTTAATAAAATGGAGGAACTTATTGAGTGGCATATAAAAGAAGGTACCGATGCTATATTAATCTGCGGTACTACCGGAGAAGCAAGTACCATGCCGGATGAGGAACATAAGGAAGTTGTCCGTTTTGCGATTGAGAAGATAAATAAACGAGTTCATGTAATGGCTGGAGCCGGAAGTAATGATACAAAACATGCAATTGAGCTTTCTAGATACTGCGAGAGCGTTGGTGCAGATTCTGTATTATCTGTAACACCCTATTACAATAAAACGACACAGGAGGGCCTATATCAGCATTTTAAGGCCATTGCTGAAAGTATAAAAATCCCGGTTGTGATTTATAATGTTCCTTCCAGAACAAATCTTAATATAAGCCCTGCAACATTAAGGCGTCTTGCAGATATTGATAACATTGTCGCCGTAAAAGAATGTAATCTGCTTCAGGCAGCTGAGACTATTTATCTTTGCGGGGATAAGCTGGATTTGTATTCCGGCGAGGACGGTAATATTGTTCCTTTGCTTGCTCTCGGAGGAAAAGGTGTAATTTCGGTTATGGCAAATATACTGCCAAAAGATACTCATAATATGGTAAAATCCTTTCTGAACGGAGATATTGAAACAAGTCGCAAACTGCAGATAAAATCAGTCCCTGTCGAGAAGGCACTATTTTGTGAAACCAATCCTATCCCAATAAAAGCTGCCATGAATTTAATGGGTTTCAATGTAGGATCCTGCCGTTTGCCATTGGTTGATATTTCAGAATCCGGTTTGGCACAGCTGAAAAAGGCGCTTAAGGAATATGGATTAATATAGCACAAATCTCATAAATATATCGGAGGTTATTTAATGATTCGCATACTATTAAACGGATGCAACGGCAAAATGGGGCAGGCAATCACACGATCATGCAAGTTTAATGATAAATTACTGATTGTTGCAGGGGTAGATACCGCCATTCAGGCAGACAGAAATTACCCTGTATATACTGAGCCGAAACAGGTAAAAGAGAACATAGATATTATAATAGATTTTTCTCACCCCTGCGCTTTGGAAAGTATTCTTAATTATGCAATAGAAAAATCCCTGCCCATAGTTATAGCTACTACAGGACATAATGATGCCCAAAAGCAGCTTATTATCAATGCTGCTGAATCTATACCGGTTTTAGTGTCTGCGAATATGTCGCTGGGAATAAACCTTATCGTGGATTTGGCTAAACGTGCTGCAAAGATGCTTCACGGATCGTTTGACATTGAAATCATAGAAAAACATCATAATCAGAAAATTGATGCCCCCAGCGGTACTGCACTTGCTATTGCCGATAGTATTAATTCTGCGCTTCCAGGAAATGAGATGAAATACGTTTATGACCGTCATTCATCAATGCAAAAAAGAACAAGAGATGAAATTGGCATTCATTCGGTCAGGGGCGGCACTATAGCAGGAGAGCATACTATTATTTTTGCTGGTAATGATGAAATTATAGAAATCAAGCACACAGCCATATCAAAAGATCTCTTTGCGGAGGGTGCTTTAAAAGCTGCTGCTTTCCTTTATGGCAAGCCACCAGGATATTATAAAATGCAGGATATATTCTCATAAGACATAAAAAGACAGGGGGATGGTTCCCCTGTCTTATTCTTTATCGCTTATTTCCTCTGAAGGAGCAGGTTTCAGATATTTATCAATAACAGGGTTTATAAAGAAATTAATTACCAGCCCCGGCAGAGTGAACCCGAGAAGAAGATAATAGATGTATATCACGGCCAGAACCGCAACACTGCCTGTAAACACTACAATCAGCGAGGGAGCAATAAGCAGCAGAGCACATATAAGCAAGACAGCAATATTAGGTAAAAACCGCCCTATGCTGAACAAAAATGCATTTTTATATAAATGTCTGATTTTCAATTCATAGGTTACCATCATGGGATAAATATACATACACATCATAATAAACAATATTAAGATTAAAAATAAAATGCCGTTAGCGGCAGCAAGCAATAAACTGCTTCCATTCCTGGTCAGCTGGCCGTAAAGGTAAAAGTCCAATAAGAGAAATATAAATGCAGCCAGGTTAATAACGCTGACAATCAGACCTTGCTTTAAATTTTCTTTAATTTTATCTTTAAAGTCTGACCAATAAAACGTGGGGATCTCATATGAAAAACAGCGTAAAAGATAGGCTAATCCTGCCTGTGACGGTCCCACAGCAAGAACTGGTATTGACATCAGCAGCATCATCGGAGGAAATCCGTAAACAAACATAAGTACAATAATATCGGCCGGAGACTCAACTGCAGGTGTTAAAGGACTGATTAAATAACCGCTTAAGAAATATGAGATTACAATAAGCGGGATATTAAAAACCAAATAGATTAAGTTAAACTGAATAAGCTTCCAGAACTTTCTGCCTAATACTTGAAAGAAAATTGTTATTCTGCTTCTGTTATCCTCGTATACCTCTTCCGGCGCAACATCAAAAACTTTTTCTTCGTCGTTCATAATAAATCCTTACCTTCATTGATTTTATATTGCAAAATAATATTACTTGAACTAGTATTGTAATAAAGTATATCATAAAATATGATTTTATTTGTAGCATAAATAATAAATAATATTTTATTAAGAGGTAGCTATGACTAAACTTTATATCAAGCAAAAAGTATTTTCCTTTGGTGACAAATATAATATTTATAACGAAGACGGGCAACCTGTGTTCTCTGTTCAGGGTGAGGTTTTCACATTCGGCGCGAAAATTCATATTTACGATGCTACTGGAGCAGAGATTTTTTTTATAGAGCAGAAGCTGTTCAGATTCCTTCCTGAATACCATATTTTCAGTGGAAACACTTTAAGTGCTATCATAAAAAAGGAATTCTCCTTTTTTACTCCAAAGCTGAACATACAGAGTGAGTTTGGGGACTACACTATTGCCGGTAATCTCTTCGGAATGGATTTTTCCATTCTGCGCGACAATATTACAGTAGGAGAACTTCATAAAGTCTGGTTGTCATGGGGTGACAGCTATGAATTAATTATTAATAACGAGAACGATATCCCCCTGTTTTGTGCTTTTTCAATTGCTATTGATCATTGTATCCATAACGAAAAGAGAAACTGATTCTCGAATTTTTTATATTGAATAAATTGCAGTTTATATTGACAGAGCCGGTTTCAGTATGTATAATAAATCTTGCTGTTCATCTAACCACATATGCGGCCGTGGTGGAATTGGCAGACACGTACGTTTGAGGGGCGTATGCGCGAGCGTACCGGTTCAAGTCCGGTCGGCCGCACCAGAATTAAGCTCTATCGAGAAATCGGTGGAGCTTTTATTATTAAAGGTCGCTACACTGTTTACAACAAGCGATGCATTGCGGAAAACATCATTCTAAATGGAGCGAAGAGGAATAAAGAATTGTTATATCAACTTTAAGATTCCTTCGCTATCGTTCAGGGTGATAAACGAAATATGTCATTCTGAACGGAACGTAGTAAAGTAAAGAATCTTATAGACAGGTCTTTTCAAAGAGAAGAGGTGCCACTAACAGATGGAAACTGCGAAATCGTCAAATAACTTTTTTGCTGGGATTAAAGATGGTATACCTATAGGATTAGGTTATCTCTCAGTTTCCTTTACATTTGGAATAATGGCGGTAAATTCCGGCCTGTCTGTTTGGATCGCAGTGTTGATCTCCATGACTAATCTAACATCAGCAGGGCAGTTTGCCGGAATAGGTCTCATCAGCGCCGGCGCTTCTTATATAGAAATGGCTCTTGCCCAATTCGTTATAAACCTGCGTTATTCACTTATGTCCCTGTCTCTTACCCAAAAAACCGATAATTCGTTTAACATATTACAACGATTGATTCTCTCATTTGGAATAACAGATGAGGTTTTTGCCGTAGCCAGCGGAAAAGCGCACGATATAAGTACTAAATATATGTATGGGCTGATAACCGTCCCTTATTTAGGCTGGGCTGCGGGTACATTATTTGGGGCTATCGCAGGTTCAATATTACCTGATTCTGTGTCCTCAGCGATGAATATTGCAATCTACGGAATGTTTTTGGCTATTATAATTCCACCTGCGAAAAAAGCCCGTCCCGTGCTGTGGGTAACCATCCTTTCAGTGGTCATCAGCTTACTGCTTCACTATACCCCATATCTTAACAAATTATCAGAAGGTTTTGTCATAATAATATGCGCTCTTACCGCCTCCGGTTTCGGAGCACTATTCTTTCCTGTGAAGGAGGCTGCAAAATGATAATGATACATATTTTAATTATGGCAGGAATAACATACCTGGTTCGAATGCTTCCGATGGCAATATTCAAGAAAAAAATAGAAAGCAACTTTATAAAGTCCTTTCTATATTATGTTCCTTTTGCAGTTCTTGGTTCTATGACCTTTCCGGCTATTTTTACCTCGACTTCTTCTCTGTATTCTGCAATTGCAGGTACAGCTGTCGCAATATTACTTGCTTTTAAAGAAAAGAGCCTGTTAACGGTTGCCTTATCATCCTGCTTTGCTGTTTACATTACAGAATGGATATTGAAATCTATAGATTTATTCTAGCCAATTATTCCCATTAATTCTATCGGCCTATCAATTATAAAATCTGCACCTTCCCTTTCTAAAACATCTCTGTCTCTGAAGCCCCAGGTAACAGCCACACACTTTGTCCCAGCATTCTTTGCAGTTCTGACATCAACCTCGGAATCGCCTACATAAATGGCTTTACCTGCAGAAGACTGTAATTCTTGAAGAGCTTGAAAAACAGTATCCGGTGCAGGTTTTTTAGAAATATCTGCTGTCTCTCCGATAGCTACTTGTATGTACTCCCCAAAAAAATCCTGAACCAGTTCCTTTACTGCTTTGTCAAGTTTATTTGAAACAACTGCAAGTTTATAGTTTTCTTCCTTAAGTTGTTGTAGAAGTTCTATAATCCCATTATATGGTGCTGTTTTATTCCTCATATTCTCAGAGTAATGTTTTTGATTTGCTTCCAGGCATTCATTGTAAAAAGGATCATCAATTCCACCGGGAACGGCAAGCTCAATTAATTTTCTTACACCATTGCCCAGAAACTTTCTTATTTCTTCAATGCTTCTTTTCGGGTATCCATACAGTTCCAGCGCATAATTTACGCTATCTGTCAAGTCTTCAAGGGTGTTAAGCAATGTTCCGTCTAAATCAAATATTATAGTATCGTACTTTTTTATGAAAATCACTCCTAGTCAATTATTGATATTAAATGCTTTATTGCCTCGTAAAATTAACCGTGAACAGGCATTATATCATACATTCCTTCGTCGGTAAAATCTGTTTTGCGATTTACCGAAGTCTGCATAATCTCTAAAGGGGTGCAAAAAAAACTGCAATCTTAAAGCGTACAAAAACTGGTACGCTTCACATATACCCATTGATTAAGATTACAGCATATTCTATTTGTGATAGAGCTTCTTAGACTGATACTGGGGTTCACATGTAATATTAACACCTAATTTATGGAATATGTTTTCATCCACTTTAGATAGAATAACAGTTGAATGTGCCTCACAACCCCGGAGCTTGGGAAGCTGTTCCATTGCAAGTGCAGCAGTAGGATTAGTTGCAGCACAAATGGAAAGGGCTATCAATATTTCATCGGTATGAAGTCGTGGGTTTCGATTCCCCATATGTTTAATCTTTAAAACTTGAATCGGCTCTATTACAATGGGCGAAATCAGGTGTATATCATGATGTATCCCGCCTAATTCTTTAAGAGAATTTAACAGAAGTGCTGCTGAAGCACCAAGTAGCGGTGTAGTCTTACCAGTTATAATTCGACCGTCATTAAGCTGAAGAGCTACAGCAGGTGCACCGGTAGCTTCAGCCCGCTGCAAAGCAGCATCAACTACTGGACGATCCTTACTCGATACACCCAGTTGCTTCATCAGAAGCTCCAGTCTATATACTTCTGACTTTTCTGCAAGTCCCTGTCTCTGTGCGCAATATGTGCTGTAATATCTTCGGATGACCTCCTGTTTTGAAGCATCCCGAACGACTTCGTCATCAATAATGCAGTAGCCAGCCATGTTTACACCCATATCAGTCGGGCTCTTATAAGGGGATTTTCCTTCTATTTTTTCAAATATTGCATTTAATACCGGGAATATCTCAATATCTCTGTTGTAGTTTACCGAGGTTACCCCATATGCTTCCAGATGAAAGGGATCTATCATATTAACATCATTTAGATCTGTTGTTGCCGCTTCATATGCAATATTAACCGGGTGTTTCAGGGGAAGGTTCCATACAGGGAAGGTCTCAAATTTTGCATACCCTGCTCTTATCCCCCGCTGATTGTCATGGTATAGCTGAGAGAGGCAGACCGCCATTTTTCCACTGCCAGGCCCGGGTGCTGTAATGACCACTAATGAGCGCGTTGTTTCTATATACTCATTTTTGCCACAACCATTGTCGCTTACTATAAGTGAGATATTTGAAGGGTAATCTGGAATAGGATAATGCAAGTAAACTTTCATTCCTAAGTTTAATAGTCTTTTTTTAAATATATCTGCAGTATGTTGTGCACGATACTGGGTTATTACAACGCTTCCTACATATAATCCTATTTCCCGGAAGGCGTCTATCAAGCGTAATACATCAAGATCGTAGGTTATTCCAAGGTCTCCTCTACGTTTACTCTTTTCTATGTCATCAGCACTTATGGTGATAACTATTTCAGCCTGATCCTTTAACTGCATGAGCATTTTTACTTTACTGTCAGGTTTGAATCCCGGAAGAACTCTTGATGCATGGTAATCGTCAAATAGCTTTCCGCCAAATTCCAGGTATAACTTTCCTCCAAAATGAGATATCCGGTCGAGTATTTTTTGAGATTGCAGTTTAATATATTTGTCATTGTCAAATCCAATTTTTGTCATCATATGCTCCTATTATATTAAAACTATGTTACTACTATTTATCTTTACCACAATAACATAACGACCGAAACAGGTCAATTACTCCAAAAAATTATAATGTTTATAAACACAGTATTTATCCGAAAAAAATTAAAGTTTTTATTTTAAGTTAATTATCCACGGTCCTGTCATAGCATACTCTACATCAAAATTTATCAGAATCTTTTTTGTTGAAGTCAAGCCATCAAAGGAAGTTATTGAGTATCCCTTTTGGTCGGAACCCCATAATTCTGCATAGGAACTTTGAGATGTGCTATTATAGCCAAAACTGCCATCTGGTACCTCAACTCTTGGTATTACCCTCAAAACCATTTCTCTTTTATTGTCTCCAACCACAGCACCGGCATCTATTCTTAAACAATCAAATTCTTTAAACCCATCTGGAAGCAATGGGTCGCCTACAGGTACTACAGATGCGGTTTCAATAATAATATTGCTTCCGGGTAAGTCCAGTTTCTTATTTATTTTTTTCTCATGTTCTATTTTGGGCATAGATATTTTTATACCATTTTCATAATTTCTTTTATTGTACAGAATCTGCGGCACAACCAACTTCAGACCTTTGACTTTATCAGGAATATTAAAATATAAGCTGCCAATATTCCCGTTGTTATTCTCCCGCAACTTTTCGTCAGGCATATATATCATACCATCTTCATCTATGACTTTTATACCGTTATTAAATAACTGTGCTTCGTGATCAAACAAGTGGAATCTTATATCATTATACTCTTCCGGGGCAACAGAGCTTAGCAAAACCTCTAAAATACCATTTCCTCTGCTAATATTTGCAAAAACCATAATATTGTCAATTACCGCTACATTACTAACCGATTCGGGGTCTGTTCCGCTATTTACCGAAGACATGGTTATTTCAATCAATTTGTTAAATCCGGCCATTTCAAATTTATACACTTCGTTAATTATGCTCTCTTCATCTAAATTAAAGATTACATCTATTGAATAAACACGGGTTTCAAAAGAGGGGCCGCTCCACACACTATGACTGGACTTAGTTTTCCCGTTTACACCAACCAGGTAAAGGGTTGGTGCTGTTTCTCCGGCAAAGAATCTCTTAAACTCCACCGGATCTTCAATTCCTTCGGCATCAACAGCACCAACATTAGTTTTAATGGAGAGGCGAAGTGTATTATCAGTAATATATGCTGTTTTAATCTCAACGAACTCATCGCCATTTAATACTTTTACCGGCTCGTTCAGGACCGCTTTTATCTGACTTACCCCATCCGAGTTCTGCACAATACCCACACCGGGAATGAAAGAAAATATTCTTTTGCATAGAGCATTTACCGGTGAGTCAGGGATAAATGCCGACAAAACCACAAGCAATATACAAGCAGCAGCTATAGATTTCAAATAAGCCCATTTGTTTTTTTTGATTTTTTTATATGTCTTGTCTAATATTTCAGTCTTCATAACCGCTTCTATTGAAAAGTCAGACTCCAATATATTTTCTGTAAACTCATCTAAATATCTATTTTTATGCATATCTGTATCCCTCCCTTTTCATGAGATCTTTAAGTTTTTCCTTACCTCGTGAAATCCGCTTATATACATTTTCTTGAGTTATTCCAATATCCTTGGCGATCTCAGTTACACTTTCTCCCAGAACAAAACGCTTATAAAAAATATGATTGTCAGGCGGGCTGAGCTCTTGTAAAAGATATAATAAATTGTTTTCCAATCCATTCAGATAGCTATTATCTGAAACAGGTATTTCATTAATATCATCAAATGAAATCACATTGCTATGTTTAGAGTATTTACGAAGATAATCTATGGCACAGCCGCGGGTAATAATTACAATCCACGTCTTAAATGATGCTTTTGCTTGATTGTATTTGTTTATTCTCTTCCATATGGTAAAAAGAATGTCACTGATACACTCGGACATATCTTCATCATTTTCAATACCGGTATTCTTAACAATATACTTCATCAATCCTGCGTATTTATCAAGGAGATACGACAGCCCTTCCTGCTCTCTTGCTCTTAATAGAGCAAGTATATTGTCGTCGCTCATCTCTTCACCCCTTTTTTCTTTCTATATTTATATCCGTAAAAAAACTCACCTTTTGGACAAAGAAAAAGGCTGTCTCAAAATGGGAGGTCATCCAACGTTACGCTTGGAATGACATATCTCTTATTTTGAGACAGCCTCTT
>JGI24711J26586_10000824_pt1 | contig 24214 bp, 14 predicted proteins | sample BioPla3DNA1_FD_26586 | JGI IMG/M metagenome (IMG submission 26586)
ATATAAGCAGGAAGATATAGAATTTTATAAAAAGCAGGTTCGTGTCGCTCTAAGAAATTGTGGTGTTATAGATCCTGAGAACATATATGAAGCCTTAGCAGCAGGAGCTTATGAAGCGTTAGGAAAAGTGCTTACTACTATGTCAAGAGATGAAGTTATTGATATAGTTAAAAAGTCGGGTCTTAGGGGACGTGGCGGTGGTGGGTTTCCTACGGGACTAAAATGGGAAATCACCAAAAAACAAGAGGACGAAGAGAAGTTCATTATTTGCAATGCAGACGAGGGTGACCCGGGTGCTTTTATGGACAGGAGCATCCTAGAGGGTAATCCACACAATGTATTGGAGGCTATGGCAATTGGAGGCTATGCAATAGGTGCTAATAAAGGAATTGTATATATTCGCGTCGAATACCCCCTTGCGGTATCTAGATTAAATACAGCCATAAAACAAGCTCGCGATTTTGGATTGCTTGGAAAGAATATATTTGGTACGGATTTTAGTTTTGATGTGACTATAAAATATGGAGCGGGAGCTTTTGTTTGTGGAGAAGAAACGTCATTAATAAATTCCTGTGAGGGCAAAAGGGGTGAGCCAAATTACAAGCCACCTTATCCAGCAGAGGAAGGGTATTGGGGACATCCTACCTGTGTGAATAATGTAGAGACCTTTGCAAATATTCCTGTAATTATTACAAAAGGACCTGAATGGTTCGCATCTATGGGAACGGAGAAAAGCAAAGGGACAAAGGTTTTTGCACTAGCAGGGAAGATAAACAATGTTGGACTGGTAGAAGTACCTATGGGAATTACGCTTCGGGAAATAATATTTGATATTGGAGGAGGAATACCCGGTGGTAAGGGATTTAAAGCTGTGCAGACTGGTGGTCCTTCTGGAGGAGTATTGACACAAAAGGAATTAGATACACCTATAGATTACGATAGCCTTCTGTCAGTCGGCTCAATGATGGGTTCTGGCGGAATGATTGTTATGGATGAAGATGACAATATGGTAAACATCGCAAAGTTCTATCTTGAATTTACAATGGATGAGGCATGTGGAAGGTGTGCAGCTGGTCGTATTGGGACTAAACGGATGTTTGAAATACTCGAGAAAATCACACAAGGTAGAGCTACTATGGCAGATTTAGATGGCTTAAAGCAGTTGGCATATTTAGTAAAGGACAGCTCATTATGCGGATTGTGTCAAACAGCTCCCAACCCTGTAATCAGCACAATGAAACACTTTTGGGGAGAATATCTGGAATTTATAAAGGATATTGATCATCCTCAAGGAGAAGGTAAGTACATTCCAAAAAACAAAATTGGCATAAAAGCATAAAGGACTAGTACAATTTCTAGAAATAACCTAAAGAGGTGAAATAATGGTTGATAGTAAGGGAAACAGTGAATTGAGCACAACAATTAGTGTTAAAATAAATGATCAGGAATTAAAGGTTCTAGAAGGAATAACTATACTTGAGGCAGCTCACGAGGCAGGAGTTAAGATACCTACATTGTGCCACCTTGATCTGCATGACTTTCAAATGTATAACAAGACTGCATCTTGTAGGGTTTGTATGGTTGAATTGATGGACGAAAAAAATAACCGTAATAAATTGGTTCCATCCTGCGTGACACAGGTACAGGACGGTATGGTTGTGCGTACCGACACCTTGCGTGCAATTAGTGCAAGGAGAGGAGCAGTGGAACTTTTATTGTCCAACCATCCCAATGAATGTTTTACATGCCCAAAGAATTTAGAATGCGAGCTTCAAGCACTGGCCGAAGAATTGAATGTAAGAAAGATACGATGGGAAGGCGAAAGGATGGATTATCCTAAGGATATATCCAGTGATGCCATAGTGAAAGATGCAAATAAGTGTATATATTGCCGGCGTTGTGAGACTGCATGTAACGAAATTCAGACCTGTGGTATATTATCAGGAATAGGACGAGGGTTTAATTCTTTTGTAGGACCCTTTGCGAATATACCTATGGTACAATCCTCCTGTACGTATTGTGGTCAATGTGTGCAGGTATGTCCTACAGCTGCACTTACAGAAGTTTATCATACCGATAAGGTATGGGAGGCACTAAACGATCCGGACAAGCATGTTGTCGTACAAACTGCACCAGCAATACGTGTAGCTTTAGGGGAACTTTTTGGTATGGAGCCAGGAACAATTGTAACAGGCAAGATGGTAACAGCACTAAAAAGAATGGGATTTGATGGGGTTTTTGATACGGATTTTGGTGCAGACCTTACGGTAATGGAAGAAGCCTCGGAGTTTATTTATCGGCTCAACAACAATAAAACTCTTCCGATTTTGACAAATTGCTGCCCTGCATGGGTTAAATTTATCGAGCATCAGTTTCCTGAACTTATTCATGTACCATCCACATGCAAATCTCCTCATATAATGTTTGGAACCATAGCTAAGACCTATTATGCAAAGAATAAGGGAGTGGACCCGGATAATATAGTAGTGGTATCGGTTATGCCGTGCATAGCCAAAATAGCCGAAGCAAAACGTCCAGAACTCACAAAGGATGCTCATAATAATGTGGATATAGTCATTACCACAAGGGAATTTGGAGCTATGATAAAGGAAGCGGGTATAGAGTTTGACAAATTGCCAGACAGTGAATTTGACAGCCCTCTTGGAGAGACAACCGGTGCTTCTGTTATATTTGGTACTGATGGAGGGGTTATAGAAGCAGTAATGAGGACTGCCCACGAATGGTTAACGGGAAAGCCTCTTGAAAAGGTGGAGTTTGAAGAGTTGAGAGGTTTAGATGGCGTAAGAAGGGCAACGGTAAAAATAGGTGATAGGGAATTTAATATAGGAATAGCTAGTGGGCTTGGGAATGCGAGAATGATCCTTGAGGATATTAGAGATGGTAAGGCCGATTATCATGCCATTGAAATCATGGCTTGTCCTGGAGGTTGTGTCGCTGGTGGAGGACAGCCGTATCATCATGGCAATAATGAAATTATTAAGAAACGTATTGATGCCATTTATGAAGAAGATAGTAGGAAAAGGGTGCGAAAGTCTCATGAGAACAAAGAAATATTGGAGCTTTACAAAAATTACTTAGGAGAACCTTTTGGACAACTTGCTCGCGAACTCCTTCATACGCATTTTGAGGAAAGAGAGAGAATTTAGATCATAGAAAAAGAATTAAAAAATGGAAATGCTCTTGAAACTGATTGACATACTAGGATAAAATGAAATCTATCAATACAGCATAGGACTTTTATTAAAGGAGGAGTTTTACATGAACAATTTTGATTTTTGCAGTCCAACTTATTTTGTATTCGGTAAAGAAAGGGAAACTGAAACAGGAAAATATGTTGTAAAATTTGGAGGAAAGAAAGTTTTACTTCATTATGGCGGTGGATCGGCTAAAAAATCAGGACTTCTTGATAGAGTTAAAAAATCGTTGGAAGAAGAAAAGGTATCCTATGTGGAACTTGGAGGAGTACTGCCTAATCCAAGAAGTGGACTGGTATATGAAGGAATATCTCTTTGCAGAAAAGAACAGGTAGATTTTATTTTGGCAGTGGGCGGAGGAAGCGTAATAGATTCTGCGAAGGCTATTGCTATGGGTGTAACCTATGAGGGGGACTTTTGGGACTTTTTCAGTGGCAAATCACCTCAAAAAGCACTTCCCGTTGGAACGGTTTTAACCATTGCAGCAGCAGGTAGTGAAGGTTCTGGAGACACTGTTATTACAAAAGAGGAAGGCATGTTAAAAAGAGGTGCTGGTGGGGATTGCCTTCGTCCTAAATTTTCCGTTCTGAATCCAGAACTAACAATGACACTTCCTGCATATCAGACTGCCTGTGGTGCAACAGATATTATGGCTCACGTATTTGAACGTTATTTTACAAACACAAAAGAGGTAGAAATCACTGACCGTTTGTGTGAAGCTGTACTATTGACAATGATAAATGAAACTCCAAAGGCAATAAAAGATCCTAATAATTATGGGGCACGTGCAAATATTATGTGGGCAGGAATGGTAGCACATAATAATATTGTAGGTGTTGGAAGGGAGCAGGACTGGAATAGTCATTTAATAGAACATGAATTATCAGCCTTGTACGATTGTGCACATGGTGCCGGTCTTGCTGTTATTGTGCCTGCCTGGATGTTATATGTGGTGGAACATCATGATTGTATGAAATTTGCACAGATGGCGGTGAGAGTTTTTGGATGCGAGATGGATTTTGAAAATCCAAAAGCAACAGCCTTAGAAGGAATTAGTGCTTTAAAAAGGTTTTTATCTTCTATAGGGATGCCGATTAATTTTAAAGAATTAGGGGCGAAGAAAGAGGATATACCACTGCTTGTTGAGAAGTTGGGTATCGGCAATGGAAAAACAGGTGGGTATCTAGCTTTGGACAAAAATGCAATTACGGCCATTTATGAATTAGCAGTATAAGGTTGCCTAAAATTAGATTTTGTGACCTATTGTAAAAACTCAGAACATAGAATTCAGAATATTAAACTTACTTTTATTCTGAATTCTTTATTCTGAATTTTGCATCTAGGCTTTGCTATAACGTTCTTATAGTTAAGAAACAAACCTTTTATAAATTATATTATACTAAGTCATCAACATTGTATTTATCGACAACCTCAAGACGTGTCCATATTATTTCATTTTCAGGTTTTTTACCAGTAACAAGCATGTTATATAGATATACGATTGGGTCATGTCCTTGACCAAAGGGATCCTGTCCAATGGCTGCAGCTATTATTCCCTTTCTGACATATTCATATATTTCTTTATTGTAGTCAAAGCATACAACAAAGGTTTTTTCCGAAAAACCAAGTTCTTCTACGGCTTTAGCAGCGGCAGCCATAGTTCCACCAGTGACAAATATGCCTCGTAGATTACTATTTTTTCTGAGAAAGTCTTTTGTTGTAATATAGGTTTGCTCAGGATTATCAGCACATCGAGCTTCACCAAACACTTTTATACCCCTGTTTTTTTTGAGTTCGGCGAGAATGGTCTCTCTCCTAGTTTTGTGCACAATGGCATCGAGCCCGCCTGTTAGTAATACAACATCACCTTTTCCGTCTATTGCTTTTGCCATGAGACGAGCTGCGAGCGTTCCAGCTGAGTCTACATTGGGACCAAAATAGGCTATGCGCTTTGTTTTTTCTGGAAAATCGCAATTGTATATCATAAAAGGAATCCCCTTATTGTGTGCCGATTCTATCATAGGGATAAGTTCGGGAACAAAACCTGGTGTAATTATTCCGTCAGAGCCATTTTGAATGGCTTCTTGTACTGCTTTTTTTATCTGTGGACCAACATCTTGTTTAAAACCAAGATAATCGATAACAACATTTCTCTCAGATAATACTTTTTTTGCATATAAAACACCCTGACGAACGCCATACCAAAACTCATGGTCTAAGGGACCGATAAAGGTAATACGAAGTTGCTTAGGACTGTCTTTCTCCACTGGTACGACAGAGGTGCGAAATCTCTTAACTAGATTTTCAATACCTGTGAGCATGGTTTTCAATGAGGAAGTGTAATTGTTGATTTCTTCAAGTTCGGCAAGTTCTTCTTGTGTGACTGCAGCTACTTCTTGAGTTTTATTGGATATTTCATCAGAAGCCTGATAAAGCAAATAACTTTTCTGGCTTATATCATGTGTACTTTCATTTATCAAAGACACATCACTATAGACCTTCTTCATATCAATCTCAAGCAAGCTTGCACTGTTATTGATGATCTCGAAAGATTCTTTTATGGATTTAAATATCTCTTTGCTAGTACTATAACTATCCACACAACTGTTAATGCTGTTGCTTACAAAGGAACTACTGCGATCAATATTTTTTAAAATATTATTGATTTGACCTATGCTTTCTTTTGTTGCTGTTGATAATAAATTCATTTCATGGGCAACCACAGAAAACCCTTTTCCTGAGTCTCCTGCTTTAGCAGCTTCAACAGAGGCATTAAGCCCTAATAGTTTTAATTGCTCGCTGATTTGTATAATAAATTTGCCTATTTGATCTATTTGGGTGATATCTTTGTTAAGTTTTTTAATATATTCTGAAGTGCTATTGAGATTATCGGATATAATGTTAACCTGTTCATAGTACTCATCTAAATGCTGTACTCCTGCAGTAGTTGCATAAACTGTATTCTCAACAGACTTTTCTACTTTTTCTATGCTGTTTGTAATGTTTTCTATGCTGTTTCCAACTTCATCAATCTTAGCCATTGTGTCTCCCATAAGCTTAGATTGCTCTTGAGCCTTTTCTGCGACATTTCCCATACTTGTAGCTATTTGCTCGTTACCTAAATAACTGTTTTCCATACTTTTTGAAAGGTTATCAATTGCATCGGAAATGGTGATGATATTAGTTTTGGTTAACTCTATGAAACTAAGCAGGTTTGATTTCATATCATTAAAGGCTCTAACAAGTATTTCAAGACCGCGTGCATTTTCAGGCAGTATATCACTAATGTTTAGTTCTCCATTAGCTAGCATTTCTGCCTGTTGATTAACTGTATCTACAGATTTGAAAAATTTCATCAAAGTGAGAAACAATGCTATGGTTACTAACAGTTCTACAGCTACAAGCACTACAAGGAGGGGCTTTGTTGCAGGTGAAGAAAAGAACCCAAATAGTGAAGCTGAAATTGTAAAAAATAGAAGCAAAAACAAGAGAGAAACCAGCAAATAAATAAGTGTTTTAGTAGAATTATTGCTGGACGAGTGTGAATTTGATTTATTCATAAATACTCCTCCATTTTGTAGTTTTTATACTAAAATAGAAATATTATACTTAAGGCGATTAAATAACCCTATCATGGCTCTAATAATTATTAAGCAGTTAAGTTTTTTAATATATTACCTTGATTTAAAACTGATACACTTTTATATATTTATATCGGTCAAAATCAAGAAACAGTTAACATTAAGATAAATGTATATAATGGAAAATTAATACGAAAGTACTGGATAGAGAAAAAATAATGTGTTATAATAAACACGCTAGAAAATAACATACGCGATGTTTGTATGATGAATATTCTTAAAGGTGATTCTAAAAACAACTGGTCAATGATTGTTTCAAAATAGTATATAAATATTGACTAATGAATTTTTTGAAGCACCATAATAACTTCTATTTTGATTTTTCGGGGAGTTTTATGGATATGGATAAGTTTGATTTTGAATATGATAATAAATATGAGATTTTGCCATTTAGAGCTATATGCTTATTTGGGGCATTGCTTTCTGCTATTTTAGTAATTATTTGGGGTCTGTTGCACTCTAATTCAAGTGAAGCATTAAAAAAGCATACTTTTGTGAGTTTAGGTGTTTTTTTTGCGTTTTTTTTGGGGAGTTATGTTTTATCCTATAAAAGCAAATTTGTAATTAAGAATATCTATACTATTGTTGGTAGCATTAGTTTTGCAGCTAGTCTTGTAATATTATATTTGACGTATCTAGATGATTTCAGAGAACATAGTTTAATACTTTTTCTTTTCGTTTATTTTACAGCATCCTTAGTTTTTGGCAGAATAACCCATCTACTCATATATATGGGTTCGATAAATGCTTTGTCCTTCGTTTTTTTGTTTACGGCAATAAATCCTATTGCAAACAGATGGAGTATAAGCCTCGTTATAGTTCTTTTTTCTATTGTGGCCTATATGAATTTAAAATTCAAAATTGAGATAGTAAGAAAACTCCAAGGTAGTAGAGAGCACTATAAAAAATTATTTGAATTATCACCCCTTGGAGTAATTATACATGAAGACGGAAAGATACTTTATGCAAATCCAGCATTATTGCAGATCATGAAATCAATAAAAGTTGATAATGTTATAGGAAAAAGAATTGTTGATCTAATTCATCCTGACCATAGAAGTGAATATAAATTTGATATAGAAAAAAAGTTTGTAAATGAGAGACTCGATTTAATTGAGCAAAAGTTTGTTTTACACGATGAGAGCATAATTGAAGTTGAGGTAAATTGTATAGAAGTAAATCATTTAGGAAAGTCGGTTGTTATGTGTATTTTTAAAGATATAACAGACCGAAAGAAAACAGAACGTATGCTTATTGAAGCAGAATCAAGATACCGAGGACTTATAGAAAGCACGTTAGTTGGAGTGTGCTTGTGTCAAGAGAGTTTTATCTTTGCTAACCCTTATCTCGAAAAACTTCTGGATTATTCAAAAGAGGAATTGTATAGTATGAGCTTTTTTGACATCGTATATCCTGAAGATAAGTCTCTAGTTGAACAATATGATCCTCGAAAGATGGAAACGGACATAATTAGGCAGTTTAGAGTGATTAGAAAGGATAAGAGTTTAATATTTGTTGAGGCTCATGCTACTGCTACTACTTATTACGGTAATCCTACAACCATTATCACATTGCTTGATATTTCTCATATCAAGAAGGCTGAGGAACAAATGAAATTTATAGCGTATCATGATTCTTTAACAGGTCTTCCTAATAGATATATGTTAAATGATTATATTGATAAGACAATTCTAGAAAGCACAACAGAGGGGTCAAAGGTAAAAACTATGGGTGTAATGCTTGTAGACCTTGATAAGTTTAAGTATATCAATGATTCTTTAGGGCATAGCTTTGGTGATGCTGTTTTAAAAGAAGCGGCTAAAAAGCTAAAAGACTGTGTAGGAAATAATAATGTGGTATTTAGATATGGAGGAGATGAATTTGTAATTCTCTTACCGGATACAGATACTAAGGAATGTGTAGAGACGGCCCAAAGGATTACAGATATTTTTAGCCAACCTTTTTTTATCAACGGACAAAATACATTTTCTACCACTAGTATAGGAATAAGTTTATTCCCTGAGGATGGAAATAATGCTGAAACGCTTATAAAGAATGCAGATGTGGCAATGTATGTTGTAAAGGATATAGGAAGAAACAACTATCAATTTTATCATGAAAGATTCAAGGAAAAGCTCTTGAAAAAAATGAAGATGGAAAATGGTCTTAGAAAGGCTTTAGAGAATAACGAGTTTGTTCTTTATTATCAACCGCAAATTGATTTGAAATCAAGTAAAATAGTGGGTCTGGAAGCTTTGATACGTTGGCAACATCCAGAATTTGGATTGGTGTATCCTTCCGACTTCATTCCTATAGCCGAGGAGACTGGTCTTATTGTACCCATTGGTAAATGGGTATTAGAAACTGCATGCAGGCAGAACAAATCATGGCAAGATATGGGTGCTGGCTGTATACCGGTTGCGGTAAATGTATCAGCTTATCAAATACTTCATTCAGATCTATCTACTATAGTGCGTGAAACTCTTGACAAAACTGGTTTGGATCCAAGATGCTTGATATTGGAAATAACAGAAAGTATCATGCAGGATGTAGAAAAAACTGGTGCTATAATTAATGTCCTTAAATCTTTTGATGTTAAGGTGGCAATTGATGACTTTGGGACAGGATATTCAACAATAGGTCTTTTAAAGAACCTTAAATTTGATATTTTAAAAATTGATCCTTCCTTTACTGCTGGTCTAAAAAATGATAATAGTTCGGCGGATTTAGTAAAATTAATTATTGATTTTGCCTGCCAACGTAGTTATTCAATTATTGCGGAAGGAATAGAAGATGAAGAACAGGTTAAGATACTGACTGAAAAAGGCTGTAATTGGGGACAGGGATTTTATTATAGTGAGCCAATGCCCTATGATTCTGTTATTCTAAGCGACATGATTAACTGCCAGTAAAGCAAATTAATTTAGATAAGAAGCTAAGTAGCATATCTTGAAATTGGATATAAAACTTTATTGTACTTATCAAGGCAAAAAGCCTGCTTCCTTAATGAGTTTTAGTTCATGAGCGAAGAATTTTCTTGACAAGCACTAAAAAATTTGATAATATATCTAAAAAATACTTAAATGCGTTGATAGGGACAAAACGTTGGCTTATAGTGCTTTAGAGAGCTGTTGGTTGCTGGAAAACAGTGCACTTGTCAGATTGTGATCTCACCCTTGAGCAGTTAGCTGAAAGTTTATCTATAAACCAGTAGGTGTGGACCGGTTTCTCACCGTTAAACGAGAGGCATTCATAGTTTTTATGGATGTAGCGAGTGGGTATGATAAATGCCAATAAGAGTGGTACCACGGAAGATCAATGCTTTCGTCTNTAACTAAATGTTAAGAGGCGAAGGCTTTTTTAGTGTTTGGGAAAATTTTGATTTATATAAAAAGGGTTGTAAAAAAGAACCTTAGAAATTTATAGGAGGAAATTATTATGAAACTTGCGTTTTCAACTTTAGGTTGTCCTGACTTTAGCTGGAACGACATATACTCTATGGCGAAGGATTTGGGTTTTAATGGAATTGAAATCCGTGGACTCGGCAATGAGATATTTGCTGTGAATGCACAGCCCTTTACAGAAGCTCAGCTACCTCATACTGTAAAAAAACTTTCGGAGTTACGTATTGAAATCCCTTGTCTTTCTTCAGGTTGCTGCTTGAAGATGGCAGAAAACGCCGACAAAAATTATGAGGAGATTATGCAATATATCGAGTTGGCTTCAAAACTTGGCACACAATATATACGTATTCTAGCTGATCTTGAGCCTCATCCTAATGGTGAGGTGGACGATGAAGTGGTTCTTGCTGCTTTGCAACGACTAGTACCAGAAGCAGAAAAAAAAGGAGTTACTCTTCTTATCGAAACAAACGGTGTATACTCTGATACTGCCCGTTTATGTTCTCTTCTCGATAATATAGCAAGTGATGCTGTTGCTGCTTTGTGGGATATGCATCACCCTTACAGATTTGCTGGAGAAAAGCCGGAGAAGACAGTACAAAACCTTGGTGCATACATAAAGTATGTTCATATTAAGGACTCGATTATGGAGAATGGTGTGCCTAAGTATAAGATGATGGGAGAGGGAGATCTTCCTATTGATGAAATGATGAGGGCACTGAGATCGATTAATTACGAAGGTTATGTTTCGCTTGAGTGGGTTAAACGTTGGGCAGCTGATCTTGATGACGCGGGAGTTGTTTTTCCGAACTTTGCAAACTATATGGAACGTTACATGGAAAAAGGTGTAGTTAAGGGGCATTTATATGATAACAAAGCTAAAACGGGAAAATATGTATGGGAAAAAGATACGCTTATAGACCTGACTTTTCCTCAGGTGCTCGATAGAATGGTTGATGAATTTCCAAATCAATATGCTTTTAGGTATACTACACTAGATTACACCAGGACCTATTCAGAATTCCGTGAGGATGTGGACAATTTTGCACGTTCTCTTATTGCTTTAGGAGTGAAGCCGGGTGATCATGTTGCTATTTGGGCTACTAATGTTCCCCAATGGTTTATTACATTTTGGGCAACTACAAAGATTGGTGCTGTTCTTGTTACAGTAAATACTGCATATAAGATTTATGAGGCTGAGTATCTTCTACGCCAATCGGATACACATACGCTTGTAATGGTAGATGGTTATAAGGATTCAGATTACGTAGGAATAATTAAGGAGCTTTGCCCTGAACTTGAAACTGCTGAAGCAGGAAAGCCGTTGTATATAAAAAGATTGCCTTTCCTACGAAATATTATTACTGTAGAGTCTAGGATAAAAGGATGCTTGACTTGGGATGAGGCTAATGCCTTAGCACAAAAGGTTCCAATTGAAGAAGTGTATCGCAGGGCACTTGCAATAAACAAGCATGATGTTTGCAATATGCAATATACCTCAGGAACAACAGGTTTCCCTAAGGGAGTTATGCTTACCCATTACAATGTTGTAAATAACGGAAAAAATATAGGGGATTGTATGGATTTTTCAACGGCTGACCNTTTGATGATACATGTGCCTATGTTCCATTGCTTTGGTATGGTGTTGGCGATGACCGCTGCAATGACACATGGTGTTACAATGTCTCCTATTCCATATTTTTCACCTAAACTATCACTTGAATGTATAAATAAAGAGAAGATTACAGCTTTTCATGGTGTTCCTACTATGTTTATTGCAATGCTAGAGCACGAGAATTTTGCTAAGACAGATTTTTCATATATGAGAACCGGTATTATGGCAGGTAGTCCATGTCCAGTAAAGGTTATGCAGGATGTTATAGATAAGATGAATATGTCTGAAATTACGATTGTATTTGGACAGACGGAATCTTCACCGGGATGTACTCAGAGCCGTGTCGATGATCCTATAGAAGTGCGTGTTAACACAGTAGGACGTGCACTTCCTGGTGTTGAATGTAAGATAGTTGATCCTGAAACAGGAAAGGATTTACCTGACAATGTAGACGGAGAGTTTGTTGCTAGAGGTTACAATATCATGAAGGGGTATTATAAGATGCCAGAAGCAACAGCAGCAGCTATTGACAAAGACGGCTGGCTTCATACTGGAGATTTAGCAAGGCGTGATGAAAACGGTTACTTTAAAATAACCGGACGTATAAAGGATATGATTATTCGTGGGGGAGAGAACATTTATCCTAAGGAGATTGAAGATTTTATATACACTCATCCGAAGGTAAGAGATGTTCAAGTTATTGGTGTGCCGGATAAGCAGTATGGTGAAGAGATAATGGCATGTGTTATTCTAAAAGAGGGTGAAAACCTTACTGAAGAAGAACTCAAAGATTTCATACGTTCTCACATTGCGAAACACAAGACTCCGCGATATATAGATTTTGTAACCGAGTTTCCAATGAACGCGGCTGGTAAGATTATGAAATATAAAATGCGTGAGCAGGCTGTTGAAAAATTTGGTCTTCAGTCGGCGAGCAAGATTGTAACTGCATAGAAGGACAATGCTATAAGGTTTTGCAATAAAAGATGGCGAATAAAAAGTTCTAGGGTATCAAGCTCTAGAACTTTTTCTCTTTCGCTAGTTCTAAGACACGTAGCTCAGTTCTTTCCATAATACGCCCTTGATTATTGTAAGTTGTGCTTTTTATGAAAGTAATTAAATTAATGCACTTCTTAGGAAATAAAAAAGGTGCAGATAGTATGTGTTTTCTGCACCTTTTAAATATTTTACGTTAATTTATATGGTTTATAAAAAGCTTAATCTTTATGGTTTTTAATTCATAAAACAGATTTAATAAACCGATAAAATTTTGGCAATATTGCGTCTGAAAAGAATACAAACGGTTCATTTTCGGGAAAAAGCAATATCAGCCTAACAAGATAAACTATAAATATAATTACTATAAGGATAATAATCAATCTGTTAAATAGTTTTTTATTTGCACTAATTTTTTCATGCATCATGATTGTAATAACAATAGGTGCAATAAATAATGGATGATAATAAAACGCTTGTGATATGTCTCCTCGTAATAATAAAATATAAGCTCTTGTCATTCCGCAGGAAGGACAAGGAACTCCAGTTAGGTTTAGAAATAAACACGCACTGCGTTTAAAAATAAAGCTAAATAAAAGACTGATACTTCCTATAAACAGAAACATTATAAAACTTTTTTTCACTAGATCAACTCTACTTAATTATTCTAGTATTATTTTACATATCCAACATATTATTCATATTGTTTTGCATAATTGCTAGTGAAACAATTCCTAATCCGCAAATTGAAAGAATTAGAAAGAGTACTGAATCGTCTTGAGAAGAAGAACGAGCGTTAGCTATCCTTTTACCCATTTTATAGTTCCAGTAGATAAAATAGATGCCACATGTAACTAGTGAAAGTACAAGTTCCATTCCAGGATTAGCATCTTCATTGTTGTATTCTGTTATTTCTTGAGTCATTTTATACATCTTACTATGGATAACAGAATTGACACTCCGATATTTCTTTGAGTCATAGATTTGCCCCCTTGATTATTAATTTGTTTTGGTACAGAATAGAAAAGGAATTTTTTCTACATATACATTTTATTATGGAAAAGCGATATAGTCAAATGTTTTATAAAATTGTAATGTATAAAAGAGTAGGGTGGGAGAAGCTTATCCGGAATAATTTTCCTATTTCTATGTAGTTTAAAAGCGATGTAATGGGCGTCTCCAAAAATATGATTCAACACTGAATTTTATGTCAACTTTATAATTCCATAAAGTACCTTGGAAAAGCACTGGTAGAAAGGGTTCAAAAGAAGTTGTTTGGCATATTTTGCAAGAGAGGCAAACATTATCAAATTTAAGTTTATTTCTAGTTAATAGAGGGTATAAATTATTATCAATTTAAATAAAACTAACATTAATATATATATTTAGACAGGAGGAATGACCGTGACAAAGGATTTTTATACTGCGGTAGCAGACAGGAGATCATATTATGGAATAAGTAAGGAATCTTTAATATCCGATGAAAGAATTAAAGAAATAGTTGAATATACTGTAAAACACACTCCATCGGCATTTAATTCTCAAAGTGCAAGAGTTATCTTGCTATTAAAAAATCATCACGATAAATTATGGGATATAACGAAGGAGGCTTTAAGGAAGATTGTTCCTAAAGAACAATTCAGTTCTTCTGAGGATAAAATAAATTCGTTTAAAAATGGATATGGAACTGTTTTATTTTTTGAGGACAATTCAGTAATTAGTTCTTTACAAAAACAGTATGAATCATATAAAGATAATTTCCCNATTTGGTCACAGCAATCTAATGGTATGCACCAATTTGTACTATGGACAGCTCTAGAAATTGAAGGATTTGGTGTGTCGTTGCAGCATTATAATGAACTTATTGAAGCTGATGTAAAGAAAGAATGGGGTGTTCCGGATAATTGGAAGCTAATTGCCCAAATGCCCTTTGGAAAGCCAACATCAAACCCTGATGAAAAGCAGTTTCACCCGTTGGAGAATCGTGTTAAGGTATTTAGATAGAAAAAAGGACTGGACAATCAGTCCTTTTTTCTTGCCTAAGAAGGTGCGTTGGTATTATTAAAAAACAATTCATTGAACAGTGGAAGATGTAAGGGTTACAAAAGAAATGTAAAAGCGTACTATATATAATTCCTCTAAAAAAGTTTGTCTTTTTTTGAAAAAATTTTTGCCGCACACAAGTTATATCAATGCTTAAAAGGAGAATTCTGAATTCTTGCGGCTTTGCTGCGGTATGGATTATAAAACGGGGCGTAGGCTCCTATTTTCATGATGAATAGAATTGTGCCTTGTGTAATGAAAAGTTTTTATAGGCTATGGATTTTCTTGTGTTTTATGATATAATTTAGATTATATGAAAGGGTAAAGTTGATAAGTAATATTATTGATTAAGTGTACGACTGTTTAAGTAAATAAAATAGGCTAATTAGGAAAGGTGAAACAATGAAAAAGTATTTGAAAGCAACAGGATTTATACTTATTTATGCAGGGATATATTTTGCATTACAGTTTCTATATTTAATAGCAGCTTCCATTATAGCTACTATAATGGAAGTCGTTAAAAACCCTAATATGAATCCGCTTGAACTGACAGAGGAACTAACAAGTATTATTATGGGTCAGGTACATATGGCAATTATATTTGCAACAGTAATTTCAATACCTATATATTATGCTATCGGTATTGCAAGAAAGCAAAATTTATTTAAATTATGCAGCTTTTCATCTATCAAGCCGATGTCAATATTTATGTTGATTATAGCTGGAATATCAATTAACTTGTCTAGTGGATATTTACTTGAGATAACACAAAGGTTAGATTTTTTAAAGGGGTATTTTGAAGAACATGATGAACTGATGAAAGCTTTAGTTGGAGGAAGCAATATATTAGTTGTCTTTATAGGTACTGCGATAGCAGCTCCTGTCATTGAAGAGATTTTATTTAGAGGGTTAATATTTAATGAACTTAAAAAAGTAATGTCTGTTACAGCTGCTGTAGTGTTGCAAGGTGTTTTATTTGGAATATATCATATGCAGGTAGTACAAGGTGCATATGCGGCAATATTCGGGATATTAATGGGTCTTGCCTATGTTTGGACAAAATCCATATGGTCATCAATAATTATTCATATTATGATTAATGGAACAAGTGTGATTTTGTCAAGCATTCCAGAGAAAGCGGGCTTTATAACGATACTAGAGAATTATAGTCCAATGATTTTTGTGATAAGTTTACTTTTGGTCATTGGTTCTTATTTCTATCTACATAAAAGTAGAATTCAACTATTAGAGTCTTAGTTTTTTAGGTGATAGGAAGCAGTCGTGCCACATTACCATATTTATTAGATTATTAGATTATTTTAGATTTTTTGTGGACAGAACAACAAATAGTATATAGAATTGCTAAAAATATCCTTTTGGGATTGGAGGAAAAACGATGTATAGAAATATAAACTTTGAAATAAGAAAAAGTGGATTATCCTATGAACGAATTTGCATCCTATCTATATTTTTTATACATTAGCTTAATTCTCAACTATTTAAACGTAAAAGTATTTACTTTAGTATATAAAGATACGTGTAAATAAGTAAAAGTGATTAAGTCTGAATTTTGGATTTAATCACTTTTTATTTTTGGTTTTGAGGTGGTGAAGTTGTAGGAGATATTAAAGCACATACATATAGAAATGGTATTGTTCAAACAGGTGTGCCTTATCCCAATTGTTATAATGCCACATCCGAAGGATATGTTGACCTAGGATATGACCGTTCATCTGTCTGCCAAATGGCATCCTACAGATTCTGTGCGAAGGTCTTGCAATGGAGTCGTTTGACACTAAAACAATAGGCAGTATCCTCAATTTGGCCCCTCAAAGCAACAACTCCGACATACACCCTTGGAATATAGTATTACATGAACATTGCTTAAATTACCATTATAGTGTAAAATTATACTATAACACTACTACTTAACATCTCACTAAATAATGTTTTATGAAAGATAATGTTAGCCCTATTACTAAAACGCTTACAAAATTCAATATACAAATTTTCAATCCACAAGGAGGAAAATATGGCGTTAACAGACAATTTAGAAAATATTCTAAAGTCACAAAAAGAAACTATTCTAGAATTAGAGAAAGAGCTTAAAGCCCTTGCAAACACCGATCTTACAAAGGAAAACACACTCCTTAGAGATGAGCTTACTAAACTTAAAGCAGAACATGAAAAAGTAAAGCTTGAACTAAAAGCCACAAAGGATGAAAATGCAGGTATTAAAAATGCCCTTTACGAGCAAATATACAGCGAAAGGCTTAAAATACTTAATCTATCGGCTAAGAAGCTGGATATTTATTTTAAATCAAATAGAGAACAGCGAATGAACAAACTAAATCAATTCGAACGAAATGTAAAATTACGAATTGATCAAATAAATAAAGAGCTCCAGACAAATCATGTGGACCTAAGAGACGATATATATAGTCAATTGAAAGAACTATCTAGTGATTTAAATGAGAAAATTACACAGGCAAAAATAAAATATGCAAAGGATAACAATGTTCTGTCTGGAAATGTAAAGCAGGAGTTTGAAGCACTAAAAAATGAACAGATTAGTGAAGAACAAATAAATGCTATATCAAAAAAGAACAATATTGAGGCCTTTGTAGGTCAAAATCTTATTAACAAAATAGGTATTTTTCTCATAATAATAGGCGTAATAGCGGCATCTCAATATACCTATACAAGACTTACTGATATGCTAAAGGGAATTAGCATGTTTGCTTTAGGCGGTATAATGCTTGTGATTGGTGAAATTCTAAACAAGAAGAAGCCTAATGTATTTTCATTGGGTGTTACATCCGGTGGGGTAGCAATTTTGTATGTAGCCATGTCGGTAAGTTATTTTAGGCTTAATATACTATCCATGTATCCAGCAATTATTATTTGTTTATTGGTGACTGCAGTCTCATTTATACTTTCAATACGGTACAATTCTCAGACAGTTGCTACTTTTGCACTAATAGGAGGCTACCTTCCTATTTTTTCGATCAGCGGCAATTTAACAATGATATATGGAGCAATGGTCTATTTTATGGTGTTAAACCTATTTGCCTTGGGAATTGCTTTTAATAAAAAGTGGCAGATAACTTCTTATATAGGTTTGGTTCTAAATATATTTGGTACAATTTATATAGTGGGTAGTACCATTTATAAGATTAGAGAGTTTAAATTTGGAATTAATCATATTATAATGCTAGGCTATATTATTGCAGCATTTTTAGTGTATACTGCAATACCTATTATATCTACTTACATAACTACAAAGAAATTTAAGAAGGCTGACGTAGTTCTCCTTAGTATTAATACTTTTGTAAGCTCAATTATAATGTATGTTGCCTTTTATGAGTTTGAGCTGGACAAATTTACAGGACTTCTCTCGCTTTTATTTGCTGTTATCTATTTGATTTTAGNAAGAATAATTGAAAAGAAATTTGAAAGTGAAAAGCATGCGACTGCTCTTTTTTATCTCACTGGTTTGGTCTTTGTAGTTCTTGTTATTCCGTTCCAGTTTGGGAAAGCTTGGGTCAGCCTAGGATGGCTTGCTGAAGGTGTGGCACTTACCATATACGGAATTTTACAAAAGGAAAAGAACTTCAAAAGAACTGGATTTGTTATAAACTACCTTTGTTTGGTCTCGTTTCTTTTATTAGATGTATTGCTGCAAGTGGATGATCTCTTTGCTTACAAATATTTAGCAATAACATTGGGAAGCTTGATAATACTAGCTGCATATATTTATAAAAATGAGCATATTGGGGCATTTCAAAAAGTATATAAATATGCTGTGACTGTGAATCTTTGGTTTTATTCTATGTATACATCGGTCAAAATAGGTGAATTACTTGAATTGTCAATGCCGAAGGCATATGGTGTTAGTAATGGGTTGTCATTTACCGTTTTTATAACAGAGACCTTTCTTTTAGCCTACGGATTAACACGAATTAAGCGTATTGCAGATTTAGGTACAAGAGTTATTTCAAGTGTGCTATATTTTATTGGAGCTTTATTAATCTTTGCATTTAACAGTGGCTATATGTTTTATTATACCGGTGAAGGCAATATGCCCTTAAGTTTAACAATTATAGGTATCCTAGCTTTAGTCTTTGCTAACTTGTTGGCAGTCTTTGCTGTAAATGACCTTACAAAGAGTTTTGTAATGGGTGAAAAGCTTAAAGTGGAGTGGTATCCTTTAATAGTATCTTCGTATTTTGTGCTTTTACTGACACAAAACCTCACAGTTCAGTTGGGTCTAGAGTTCTCAAACATGGCAATAAGCATAATATACGCAGTGACGGCGTTGCTGTGGATTGTATTCGGATTTGTTAGGAAATATACTTTTATCCGTAGATTTGGTTTAGGTCTTTCGGTGATGTCGGTTGCAAAGCTATTTATAATTGATCTTTTCTATTTAAGTACAGGAAACAAGATTGTAGCATACTTTGCCCTTGGAATATCACTTGTTGCGATATCGTTTGTCTATCAGTATTTCAGTAAGAAACTTGAAATGGTTGAAAGGGTGAGTAAGGATGATTAAAAAGGGATTAACCATATGCTTTATGGTTTGTATACTTTGTACTAATGTGTTTGCTCATACAGCTCAAATAATAAATAAGGGTGAAAATAAATACAAGTCCCTTCGCTTGACACCACATGTATACAACCTTGCAAACAGGGATTTATCCGATTTACGGTTAAAAGATGAAAAGGGCAATATTATTCCCTACTTTATTAACTCAAGTTATTCGGCATCTTACCAAGAAAGCCACATTTATCCCATGATTTTGATAGATTCTTTCGAAAAGGATGATTTCTTTTACTTTGATTATAAAATTGACAAAGATTTTGATCATGATATTTTGGTCACTTCAATAGTTTTTAATACCAAAAATGAAGGGTTTGCAAAGAGAGTCAATATATTAGGAAGCTATGATGGGGTGAAGTGGACAGCTATTCAAGAGGATACAATATACAATGTAGATAATAATCGTAACCTTGAGATAAAATTTAGTAGCACTCAAAAATACACCCATTACAGGCTTAAGCTTTCTAATAATCTTGAGAAGCTTTCCTTCGATAATGTAGAATTGTGTTATAGTGAAGAAAAAATTAAAACCGATTATTTTATTGAAAACTTGATACATGAATATACTGTTGAGGAAAAGGGAAAAGAAACGCATATCAATATTTCAGGTCTTAAAAATTTGAGACTTGATGAAATTATGATAACGTCGGATGATATTTTTAAAAGAGATGCTTCTACACCTAATGGGGTTGAAGAAATATATAATTTATCTTTTGGAAATGAAAGATACAGCGATACAACGCTGCAAATGGACCAATATGTTTCAAAGAGCGATATATTTACGGTTGTTATACATAATAAGGACGATAAACCAATACAAATATCCTCGGTTGCTGTTAAGCATTACACCGACGAACTGATTTTTGATGGAAGTACAGGCGAAGTATTTATATTGGAGTTTGGTGCGGATGACACCCTTCAAAAGCCAGTATATGATATAGCTAACTATAAAAGCGATGTTTTGAGACAGCAAATTGACAAACTTGAAATCTCAAATATTTCTGTTTCCCAACCCGCACAGATAGAAAAAGAAGCGGATTATACCCTTGTTTTCAATATTACAGTTATTGTTGTGGCAATTATCCTTGGTGCAATAATTTTAATCCGACTAAAGAGATAAACTTGAGTTAGAAGGACTTTTTCAATTAATTCCTTCAACTCTGTCCATTTCACCACGGGTGTATCTAGGTATTTGTTAATATATCCTAAGATATTCCGATATGTGCGTCCAACACGAAACGCTTTATCTATCTTAAAGCAATTAATCTAGTGCCTTAATAAAATTCTATCTTTAAGTATCTGACTACTTGTAATTTGATTAAAATAGTGTATAATACATATTGTAATATCGTGATATATAAATATATGAAATAATTTAACTTAATGGAATATTGTTTAGAACTGTTTTAAGTAATAAAAGAAATGAGGAATTTTTATGTTAAAGACTATACTTGTTATTGTGGCATCATTATTAGGTATTGGGTTTGCTGCTTGTAATACATCAGTTAACAATTCAATGGATGACACTAATGCAGAAGTTGTAACAACGGCTCCGGTAAAAGCTATAACCTACGAAGATATAAGCCCTGAAGAAGCTAAATATCGTTTGGAAAATGAGGAAGGAGTAGTGTTGCTAGATGTTAGGACACCTGAAGAATACAGCGTTGCACATATTCCGAACAGTTTGTTAATACCTTTAGACTCAATTGAAAGGGAAGCTGAAATGAGAATTACAGATAAAGATGTACCAATATTTGTCTATTGCAGAAGTGGTAGAAGAAGTATTGAAGTTTCAGTGGCATTAATTAGATTAGGCTATACCCAAGTATATAATCTAGGTGGCATAAATGATTGGCCATATGAAATTGTAACTAAGTGATTGTATAGGAAAATTACTGGAATAGACTAATTTGAATAGTATTAGAATTTGCATTGTAAAAGTTGCTCGAATACATGAAAGCTCACCATTGTAATTTTTTTTGCTTACAAAATACCCCCCATTGGGTATATGACATATATTAAATAAAAGGAGTGGTTTTAGTGGACGATATTAGAACGGTTATTCATAAATGGGCTTGGCTTTTGTTGATAGTCTATTGTGTAGTAGGAATATTCTATCCATTGATAGGCTTAGCAGCACTGATTTGCATGTTGGCACCCTCACTAGTTGCAATATTTAGAGGGAGAATGTGGTGTGGAAATTTTTGTCCTAGGGGAAGTTTTATTGATGTAATACTTTCAAAGATAAGTAGGAAAAGACCTGTACCTAAGATTTTTAAAAAGACCTGGTTTAGATTGATTTTTTTTTCTATAGTAATGGGATTTTTTGCGATACAGATGATATTTGCATGGGGTAGCCTCTTAAGCGTAGCTTATGTTTTTATAAGAACTATTATTATAACTACAGTGATTACAGTGATTTTTGGTATTGCTTTCAATCAGAGAACCTGGTGTATGATTTGTCCTATGGGAACTATGGCACACTACGTTTCCAAATCAAATTTTGCTAAGTCAAATATGAAACAAGTCTCTTTTGAACGAGATAAATGTGTTGATTGCAAAATATGTTCGAAAAATTGTCCAATTGGGATAGATGTATTAAGTCATAAGATGGAAGGTAAAGTAACAGATGCCGATTGCATAAAATGCAATATGTGTGTAGAAAAATGCCCTAAAAAGTCATTAAATATGGTGTAAGCAGAGCAATTGAAATGCTTTTATACAACATTTGCAGAGTTTCATACTTCATAAAAACGCCAGTCAGGGAGAATTACCTAAACTGGCGTTTTAGTATACAAAGTAATTTGTTATATTAATCTTTGAATTCTCTCTTTTACCTTTGGTTCGCCCATAATCTGTTGAAGCTCCCAGATGTCCGGAGAGGTACTGCGACCTACAAGGGCAATTCTGATTACAGTACTTACATCACCAACATGGCCTTTGTACATATCAGGGTTTTTCTTATAGTCCTTCGGTTTAGCTGCATATCCGTTTGCAGTAGCTATTTCTTTAATTTTTTCAAACCATTGAGTTTGATCATCGTTGTGGTCATAGGTTTCAAGATAAGCTGTAAGTAATTTTTTCGCCTCTGATGAATCTATGTTTTGAGGATATTCGTCAACAATTTTAAAGTAGTCGTCAAAGAAATAGCTAATAAATTCAAATATCTGTTCACAATAAACCAAATCCTTACGAGGTTTGTTGGAATCTCTGCCTACTGCTAACAATTTTATTACAGAATCCTTTTGATTAACTAAAAGGTTTACTATTTCCTGTTTATAATCCTTTGCCCATTTTAGAAGGAAGTCATAAATCTCGTCAACAGGGATTTTAACCATAACATTTTTGCTTATATCATTTAGCTTGTTTAAATCAAAAAGTGCACCGGAATTGCTCATTTTCTCCAAACTAAATTCAAAATCGAAAATGTTTGCATCAGGGTTTGCGATTCGCCACTCTTCAAAATTGGAATTTAAGATTGTTAGAAGGTATTCTCTAACAGTTGCAGGGTGGTACCCCAATTTCATATAAAACTCTAATCCTAACTCAGGATCTTTTCTCTTTGAAAGCTTTCTTTTTACACCTTCGTCTATTTTCATCAGGTGAGCTGTATGGCAGTATACTGGAAGCTTCCAGCCTAAGGTTTTAAAAAGTTCATAGTGTATTGGCAGGGTTGAAAGCCATTCTTCTCCTCTTACAACATGGGTTACTTTCATCAAATGGTCATCTACCACATGGGCAAAATGATAGGTAGGTATTCCGTTGGCTTTTAGAATAACCACATCCTGATTGTTTTCAGGGATAGATAGAACACCTCTTATAGCATCTTCAATTTCGAAGTTTACTTCCGGATTACCCATGGATTTAAAACGAAGCACAAAGCTCTCGTTGTTATCTAAATGTTTTTGTATATCTTCTAAAGGCAAATCTCTATATTTCGCCCATTTACCGTAGTAGCCGGTAGTTACATTTTCGGCTAATTGTTGATTCCTTATTTCTTCTAATTCCTTTTCGGAACAGAAGCAAGGGTATGCTCTGCCTGTTTCAACCAAGTATTTGGCAATAGTCTGATAAATTTCAGCTCGATTGCTTTGATAATAGGGACCATAGTTACCTATTTCGCCATCAATTCCTGCTCCTTCGTCAAATTTTAAGCCGAAGTATTCTAAGGAGGAAATGATAAGCTCTACGGCACCTTCTACCTTACGTTTTTCGTCGGTATCTTCTATACGAAGCATAAAAACACCATTACTTTGATGGGCTAAACGCTCATCTACGAAAGCTCCGTAAAGATTACCTAAATGAATAAATCCTGTTGGGCTCGGTGCAAGTCTTGTGACCTTTGCACCTTCGCTTAGTTTTCTATCTGGAAATACCGTTTCTTCATAATAGGATATTGACTTTGTAATGTTTGGAAAAAGCAAATCAGCCAACTTTTTATAGTCCATATTTTTACCTCATTTCACTATATTTAAAATTAAAGACGGCTAATTTGTCAACTTAACAAAAAACCGTCTGTTTCATTTTGGTTTGAACAATGGTTCATATTTACATTTGCTTATTATACACCTAAAACACAATTTTATCAATAATATTATGATTTTTGAGTTTCCCCATTTTTCAATATATTTTAATATAAGACTAAGTATATATAGTCACTTACAATATTGTTGTGCTTGATAGTCCAGTTTGGCTGTGGT
>JGI24711J26586_10000825_pt1 | contig 24189 bp, 21 predicted proteins | sample BioPla3DNA1_FD_26586 | JGI IMG/M metagenome (IMG submission 26586)
CATTGCTATGANGGCCCCACATTTTTGTCATCCTGAGACGAGCAGGATTAGTTTGACCCGCGAAGGATCTGTATTTTAAAATAATGCCTTCGTTTATCGTAACATGGGTAACATATGCAAATTCTGAGTGTAACGAAGAATCTCGTTTTTAGGCCATTTGGGATCCTTCGCTTCGCTCAGGATGACATTTTTCACACAGTCTGACGGCCAATCGGGGTCAGCCCTCCTTTTTTGTTGCAAGCGGCCAATTAAGGGATTACTATTGGGAGGAACATTTTATAGTGGATTTTTTACCCTTATGGATTCCGAGGTAGTGGTATTCACCGGCGGTCATGAACTTCTTTTTAATACCGATAATTACTGGAGATGCAGTTATACAAAATATAAGGATGAAAATGGATACCATGTAGGATATGGTTATATAAAACCGGAGGATTGGTTTAGTGAGGAGGAAATAAAAGAAATTGAGGAATATATATGCCGACCCGCAACTTAAAGAAATAGGGGACCTTTCAGGATATTCGTTAGGACTGCAAGGTTTCTAGGTGGACAACGGCATATGACAATACACCTGTGGAGGGAAATATCAGTATAAGAATATCAGATGATATGTTAGAGGTATACAACAGCGGCAGTCATATACCCGAAGATAAGATCGAGAGAATATGGTTGCCTTTTGAGAAAGGTGACACAGCACGAAATTATTCTACAGGTACGGGCTTGGGGTTAGCCATTGTACGTACAATTTTGGAAATGCATGGGTTTACCTATGAAGCCGAAAATAGTGAAAAAGGTGTTGTATTCAGGTTCAAATTTCAATAAATTAACGCGGGAATTAACCGGGGGATGGTTCTACTGTTAATTTCGTCTTCGTGTTAATTCCAGCCTGAATGTCCCCTGTTAATTCAATCGCAGTATTGTTTGTGGATAACATCTATTATATAATATTTATAATAGATGTTATCTTTATAACAGAAACTAAATCTCGGCCGGAAGCGTTCCCTGTATTGCCGGATTAGAAACAATTATATTCAGTAAATATTATCAGTGTCTTATAAACGGAGGATTAGACGTGTATAATCTAAACGAGTTAGAAGCAATTGTGCAAAGGTGTAACAGATGTCCTTTATCAAAAACCAGAACCAATGCGGTATTCGGCGAGGGAAGCAATGAAAATATTATTATGTTTATCGGGGAAGGTCCCGGATATCACGAGGACAAACAGGGCAGGCCCTTTGTAGGGAAAGCGGGGATGCTATTTGATAAAATGTTGGCAGCTATTAATTTAACGAGAGCAGATGTATACATAACTAACATAGTTAAATGCAGACCCCCAAACAACAGAAATCCTCTAACAGAAGAAAGTGAAAAGTGTATTGACTTTTTAAGATGGCAGGTAAAAATAGTAGACCCGGATATTATAATATGTTTAGGTGCTGTTGCGGCAAAAAATATAATACAGGAAGATTTTAAAATTACCCAAAATAGAGGCATCTGGTATAAAAGGGGTAAATTCAATATAATGGCAACTTATCATCCGGCGGCGCTTCTGCGAGATAGCAATAAAAAAAGGGATGCCTGGGAAGATTTTAAATCAATAAAAGATATGTATATTAAATTGTCCCAAAAATCCATGAAATAATTCTACAGAATTTAATTATAAAACAGGGTGCCGTCCGAATTTAACTAAAGAGCAGGGCGCTGTCCGAATTTTTAGGGCAGATCCTTGCTTTATTATTAATAAATTAGGATTGCACAAAATATGCTATAATAGACCCTAGCGATAAAACCGGGAATAATTTGTGTAAATAATTATACAGGAAAAGGGGGAAGAAATTATGATTATAGGTACTATAAAAGAGAGAAAACAACACGAGTACAGAGTTGGCATAACCCCGGATAATGCTGCTGCATATATTGCTGCGGGGCATTCCGTTTATATTGAAACCGGTGCAGGGGAAGGTGCCGGTTTTCCCGATGCGGATTATGTTGAGGCAGGGGCTAAAATACTGCCCACTATAGAAGAGATATATGCTTCTGTCGATATGATGGTAAAGGTGAAAGAACCCCTACCGGAAGAATATAAATTTTTACGCCCCGGGCTTATCCTTTATGCATATCTCCACTTAGCAGCGGATAGGCAACAGGCTAGGGCATTGGCGGAATCGAGAACGAATGCAATTGCTTATGAAACCATGGTCGATAACGGTGGTTTGCCCTGTTTGCGTCCGATGTCCGAAATTGCGGGACGTTTGTCTATTCAGGAAGGTGCAAAATATATTGAAAGTTCCTATGGCGGCCGTGGTATCTTGTTGGGTGGTGTCCCTGGCGTTGAACGCGGGGAGGTTGTTATTGTAGGTGGCGGAATTGCCGGCACATACGCAGCTAAAGCCTCCATCGGTATGGGTGCACAAGTTACCGTGCTTGATATTAATCTTGCCAGGCTCCAATATCTTGATGACATTTTCGGAACAGGTGTCACTACACTTTATGCTTCAGAACGTAATATCCGTAGGGCTGTATCGAAAGCCGATCTTGTGGTTGGTACGGTGCTTGTTCCCGGCAGTGCCACTCCAAAGGTTATACGACGTGAACACCTGAAACTTATGAAAAGTGGTGCAGTTATTGTTGATGTATCTATTGACCAAGGGGGTTGTTGTGAAACCTCAAAAATAACTTGCCATGATGATCCTGTTTTCATAGAGGAAGATGTTGTTCATTACTGTGTCGGCAATATGCCCGGTGCAGTTCCCAGGACATCCACAGTAGCACTCACTAACGCTACCTTGGGTTATGGTTTGCAGATAGCTAATTTAGGGCTTAAGGAAGCAGCAAAGAAAAATAAGGTTATCGCTACAGGTGTAAATTACTATAACGGCATATGTACAAATATGAATGTGGCAAAGTCTCTAAATGTAGAATATCGTGATCTAATGAGTTTGATCTAAATAAATATAATAATTTATTGGGAGCGGTTCCTAACCCAAAGCATAAGGACAGGGTTGCTGCTTCCTTTTTTACCGTTTTTCCGGAGATTTAAAATGATTATGCCAGAGGTATGGGTGCGGTATTGTCAGTTGAACTGTCTTTTAAATCTACATATAGCGACCCATCTGTGGCTAATGAAGCCAGGAATACGCGGGATATATCGTTTATCCCTTGCTCTTTTAGTTTATCTTTCAACCAATCGTGGCTAAGATTATTATTTTGTAAATTTTTCGACAGTATCTTTCCGTCACTGATGACGATGGAAGAAAGGCCTTCGTATTGAGTTGGAACATTAATGTCCCTAGGCGTCAGGGGCCTGTGTTGAGATTTTTTAAGTACACTTATTTTGCCATCGATTTCCAACACAGCGAACTCTACCTCACTCAGATTGTAAATACCTTGGTTCCTCAGGGCCGCCAGCACCTCAGAAATATTATAATGCATTTTTGTGATGTTTTTTTCTATTATCTTACCGTTCTTAATAAAGACAACCGGTTTACCTTCAAGCAGTTTACGGGCCGAGCGGCTTTTGATTGCGGTCCTATCAGCCAGTAAATCCAGGGCGATGATCGCCATGGGTGCCAGAAGAATATCCGGACCTTGTTCCGAGTCGGTGATATAACTTGAAAACAAGCCACCCATCATGTTCACCGTCAGGAAATCAAAATAGTTTAATTGTGAAATAGATTTACGTCCGGTAAGGCGTAGAAGAACGAGTGCAAGAATAAAAGATTCAATAGAACGTCTCAGTGCAGACAATATAAAAACCTCCTTTTTCTTATCGATCCCATTCCTCCTGTTTTAATATCGGTTCCTAAAAAATACTCCTCCCTTTTCATTTTTTCCTCCATTCCTAGATCTTAAATTTTATGGGGCATTGTGGAAGTCCTAACTAAAAATAGTCATGCTTTTTTCGGTGTTATCACCGCGATTTTCTTGTTGAATTGCTGAAACTTGCTTCAGCAATAAGGTCTTCTATGTCCTCCTTAGCCCTTGCTATTAAAAAGCGGGCCCTTTCAATTAACTTTGTTCCCTCAGATGTGGTGTTTCCGACCACATTCAGAATTCTTTGTCTAAAATTGGGCAAAAGTATTCCCAGGAGTGCAACTGTCCCGATTCCATACAAAATCCCATTTCCCTGGTCCCTTGTAGGTACGTCAATCCATTCCCGTATAGCCCCCCCATTGCGGTTTCTGATTATTTGGTTAGGATGGTGTGTTGCATACGTCCCCTCTAAAAGGGTGCCTGTTGTATTTTTGATATAAGGACTTCCTTCTTGTTGGGGGCCTTCCTGTTTTGGTTCAATTTCAGTTTCTTCCTGGTAAACATCGAGTATCTGATCATATTTTTGATTGGTACGGAGTTCATTTATTATTTCATTTTTAATTTCGTCCTTGATAATTCGTGTAAAAACAGCAATATCATTTTCAGGGGGTTTATTATAATACAAGATGCTTCATCCTTTCTTATAGTCCATGTTTTCATAAACATTTTTTTAGTCGAATCCTTCTATTTAGTAATCTACCTTAGCCTAGAAAATTATTCATATCTGCTATAAAAAGTAATAATATTTTTGGTTGTAGATAAATAGTATAAAATCTTTTGGATTTACCATAATAAGCATAGATAATATAACTTTTAAATGGAGGAGGCTTTTTTAATGAAAAATCCGTACACAAAACAAGCCCTTGCTGAAGATGTTAAAAGGGAAGTGCTTGCGGAGTTAAACCAAAGCAGGTTTCAGGAACAAAATTTTATTGATAGCATTAAAAGGGAGGTACTTATGGAACTGGGCCAAAGTCACCACAGCCAATCGGCTTTTTCAAACAGAGATTTAGTTGAAGCAGTTAAAAAAGAGGTTCTGGCAAGTATTCAAGGTGGGCGGCAACAGTCACATATTTATAGTGGTTCCCATGATTTTAGTAGGGGACAGACCGGTTCCTTCGAAGGAGGAACAATGATACAAATGAGGGATGGAAGGGGAAGCCAAGAGGAACCCCATGAGTCGGAACAAGAGGAAATGTCGGAACAACACCATGGCGGGCTTGATCGAAATTTAATTCAGGCAGTAAAAAACAGCGTTATGGCTGAGATGAATTTACATAACTATAGATGATTTATGACAAAGGAGGAATTCTATTGTACTCAAATGAAGGGGCTTTAATCCAGGATGTAAAGCGGGAGGTGTTGGCAGAATTAGGGGAGGGGGGAAGCACTAATGTACCCCACCCTGTTAATCACCCGAACAATTCAGATCATATGGTTCAATGGCATAGGGATAATTATGATCCCTATGCCTCGAACCAAATGTATCAGACTATAAAAGAAAGTGTTAAAAATGAAATCTTGGCCGAAGCCGAAATGCAACAAGCCAATCGCTTGGCTCAGGCACATGGCGTAGACCGGGCTCTATCGGACCAAAGACTTCAACGAATGATAGATGCCCGTTACCGGACAATTAATAATATGAAGGAAGATATAAAAAAGGAGCTTCAGACCCTTCGTAGAATGGAGGCTCAAAGATCAGGTGATCCCAATATAAGAGATATAGCCGGCACCCTAGCCAGGGAAGGCCAAAGACAGGGACTTTCCCTTGAACAAGTGATTGCAGGGTTGGATCAAAAAACTACTACAGGCATGGGCATAACAGGGAGATTTTCAAACATGATAAACAGCGGACAGCGAAAAGGTTTTCTCTACGGAGTAGGGAGCACCATACTGTTTAATTTTCTTTGGCCTATGATTCAAAATAACATGCGTTCTATTGCAGTGCGTTCCATGGAAGAAGGTATGTCCATGGTTGACCGGGCCAAAACTGCTGTAAGTGGCCAAAATCAACAGAATACAACCACAGGTTTTGTAAATATAGATCCGGGATCTCCAACCCAGGAAAACCAGTTCCATGATGGAGACAATATGGAACAATGAGGGCACCGAATGATGTAGATTTTCACTTGATACCGGGGCGATTGAGGATGGGTGTGCCGGGTTTGTTAAATAACCAGGGACTTGCTAATTCAGTGGTCTATCGTCTTTCACAATTCCCCGGGGTTAGGACGAGCTATGCAAATCCTATTACAGGAAGGGTTTTGATTAATTTTGACCATCGCAGGACGGATTTAGGGTGTTTGATATCGTTGGTATTCAGCGCTAATGGTAAGGCCCCGCCGGGGAATACTGTTCATTTACAAAATAAAAATGTGGACAGGTACCCCATGACACAACCCGGGGCGACTACACAAGTGTCCCCCAACGTGCCGTCGATGCCCTGGCATGTTCTGGATAGTTCAAAAGTTCTTGAACTTACTCAAAGTTCCTTGAAAACAGGCTTGTCTCATTATACTGCAAAGGAGCGATTAAAGGTTTTCGGTCCTAATGAATTAGGGGGAGAGTCGGAAAATCCTTTTTGGAGGATTATTACGGAATCCTTAAAAGGCTTTATGACAAAGCTCTTGTTGGTTGCGGGGGGTGTCTCCCTATTAGTTGGAGAAACAACGGATGCGATAGTTATCGGCGCAATTGTTGTAATACAGGCAGTTGTAGAGGCCGCCCAGGGCTATCGGGCGGAAAAATCCTTAGATAAACTAAAGCAACTCTCTGATCCCCTTACTACTGTGTTAAGGGGGGGGAGAAATTAGAAAAATCGCCAGCAGGGAATTAGTACCGGGTGATATTCTTCGTTTAAGCGCCGGAGATATGGTACCTGCCGACGCCAAGATAGTTGCCGCATCAAATCTGTTGACTAATGAGGCTTGTCTAACAGGTGAATCAATCCCGGTAGCAAAAGACAGCTGTATAAAAGACGATCTTCGGACCCCGATTGCTGATCAATCCAATATGATTTTTACCGGGACCGGTATTATAGGGGGTCAGGTGACGGCAATAGTAGTGAATACCGGAATGCAGACAGAACTTGGCAGGATTGCCCAACTTTTGGGCGATGTCAAAAGTGGAAGGACAAATCTTCAAAGACAATTAGATAGTCTTGGCAAAAAAATTACCCAATTGGTAGCCGCGTCAGTGGGCACAATTGCCATTATTCATTTATTAAGGGGCCGCTCCATCTGGGAAGTTCTTCGTACAGGTATTAGCCTTGCAGTTGGTGCTGTGCCTGAAGGATTGCCTGCAGTGTTGACGGTAGCCTTGTCCACCGGGGTGCAAAGAATGGTAAAAAGGAATGCCATAGTAAGAAATTTGCCTGCCGTGGAGACCTTAGGTTCCACCACCGTGATTTGTTCGGATAAAACGGGGACTTTAACAAAAAATGAAATGACTGTAAAAAACCTATATGTTGATAATACCTTTTTTGAAATTACGGGAGATGGCTATAAACCGGAGGGCAGAATATCTCATAAGGGACCAAATGGCCAAGAAAGCAGTTATCTGTTAGCAGAAGAAACCCTAAAAGCAGCATCCTTGTGCAATAATGCCGAGCTGAGACTTAGTCCTAAGGGGAAATGGACAATAATAGGGGATCCTACAGAGGGTGCCCTTCTTACTGCAGCAGCAAAAGCGGGTTTATGGTGGCAAGATCTTAAAAACGAATTCCGTCGTCATCGGGAAGTGGCTTTTGATAACAAACGTCGCACAATGACGGTAGTGTGCCGGGAACCGGAAGGCGGATATGCTGTTTATGTAAAGGGTGCTCCTGATGCAGTAATAAATTATTGTTCCTCTGTAATCGAGGATGCAGAAGAGCAACCCCTAAACCCGGAAATTTGCAGCAGGATTTTGGCCGTTAATGACGACATGGCCGGCAAGGCTCTTAGGGTCCTGGCAGTTGCCCATAAAAAACTGCCTCCTTCTACAGATTTAAACAAGGTGGATTTGGATTCTGAACTTGTCTTTTGTGGTTTGATTGGTATGTTAGACAGCCCGAGGGAGGGTGTGAGGGAAGCAATTCAAAAATGTTATGCTGCCGGTATTAAAGTTATTATGATTACAGGAGATCACCAAAGAACAGCAGAAGCAATTGCTGCAAAATTGGGCATTTCTGAGCGGGGAAAAAGTATTACCGGTAGGGAATTGGAACAGATTTCCGACGAAGAATTTACAAAGCAAGTTGGAAATATTGTTGTTTGCTCCAGAACTACACCCGATCAAAAACTTAGAATTGTTCGTGCCCTAAAAAGTTGCGGACAGGTTGTGGCTATGACGGGCGATGGAGTTAATGATGCTCCTGCTGTTAAGGAAGCTAACATTGGGATTGCCATGGGACTTTCCGGAACGGATGTAACAAAAGAGGTTGCCGATATTACCTTGAGCAATGATAATTTCGTAACCATTGTTAACGGTATTGAAGAGGGAAGAACCATAAGCATGAACCTGTCTAAATCTGTACGTTATATTCTTTCCGGCAGTGTTGGCCAACTCGTAACAGTATTTACCTCCGCAGCGTTGGGATTGCCCACACCTTTGTTGCCCTCACAGATTCTTTGGGTAAACCTTGTTACTGAAAGCCTTCCCGCCATGTCACTTTTGGCAGATCCCCCGGAGAAAGATTATATGAGACAACCCCCCATCAATGCCGAGGAGAGATTTTTGCCTGATAAGGGGAGAACGATACTGAGGAAAGGTGCACTTTTCGGTCTCAATACCTTCAGCCTTTTTGCGTCCGGTTTAGCTCTGGGAAAGTGGTCCTTGAATAAGGCCCGGACCATGGCTTTTTCACAGGTAGTGATCAACAGGGTATTTAATTTGATAAATGAACAGAAGACGAGAAATACCAATGTTTTTAATACTGGGGGAAATCCTCTTACCTTGCCTGCAGTCGCTGCGACAGTTTCCATGCTTGCAGCCACGATGTACCTACCCTTTATGGGTCCCCTATTCTCGACGGTACCCATTGGCCTGGAAGACTGGATTCTTCTTATTGCCAATGCTTTTGTAACCGGTAAAATTGATTTTTTCCTGGGGGCCGGAAGCAGAGAAAATCAAAATTTCAAGGCTATGCCCTTACCTAGTACAAATCGAAGGTGTCTCCCGAGTGGACAAAGTTGATAAATATTTGTATTGGAGGAAAAAATGAACCGGGCCACATATAAAAATGTCAAAGGAAAAATGGCTAAAGCTTTAGCCCTTATTAAGGAAGCCCTGGATATAAGTATATCTATGCTTAAAACCAACCAAGAAAATAATATTGTAATGCTTTGGGAGGAGTTTGCAAGAGAGATCATACTTTATATTAGACAGAAATCAAAAGAAACAGGGATAAATTTCAGCAATTACATTTCAATGAAAAGAATATTTTTCAAATAAATCAGGGAAGCATAGGGACAGAATTGATGCTCCCCTTTCTGTTGTTTTTCTACAAGTCTTTTGATAAAACCACTTTTTGTTTATCTACTCTTTATTTGCCATATCGTGTGAGCTGATAGGAATATAATAAAATACATTAGTTTTTCCGTGTAAACGATCATTATAAAAGGAAGGGATTAACCCCTTCCTTTTATAAACTACGAAAAATGCTGTTGACAGGGGCACTTGGGTTTTATACAATGGGAGCGGGAAAATATTGTTAGATACAAATAAATTCTATAAGAAACCTATAAATTTGATTCATGTTAATAATGGGTTACTAATATCTGAAAATTAGAAATATAAAAATAGGGGGTAGATATATGGATGCAAGTTATTTTTCGAAATATAGCACGAGGGAAGGAATGATTGTTCGGAAATGGATTAATAACAACACCTGGCTGAGGAATGCAATCAGGAAATTCAGACCTGATAATACCGGGTTTCATGATTATAAAATTCAGCTAAAAGATGGAACTATTTTTACTGTAGAAGTAAAGGAAGAGGAATATTATTGGTATAATAGGACCGGAAACATAGGTTTAGATTTTATTTCAGCTTTTTATTTTAGAAGCGGGGAAAGGGAAAGGTATTGGAAAAACAGAAGGCATTATTGGGTTCCTATTGATGAAATCGACATTTTTTTAAATAGAGATATTGATGTATCCAAGTGGGGCAAACTCAGGACCTGTGATGCAGATGTGCAGCTTTTCTACATAGAAAATAAAAACAGAGCAATTTTAATGAAAGCCTATAACAATAATAGGCTACAAGACCAACAGTTTATAAATTATATTAAGGGGAATTACAGACTAAGGATTAACAAAAAATCGGACTATGGGCTTAGTGATAGTTGGGAATCGGCCGCATTTTTTGTTAAACCGCAAGATAGAAAACTAATCGAATGTGAAATAAATTCCCTGGAAGAACTGAGGGCCTGTACGGGAAGGTGATAATGTGAACACAACACTTGCTATGTCGGTCCCTACTGATATTTATTTGAAAATAGAGAAATTCAGAAAAGAAAACAATTTTTCTACAAAGGCCAAGGTTGTCAGATATATTCTGGATTTAAAAGACGAAATAGAAATTGACAATCATGATACGCAATACAGCTCACTGGATGCAGTAAATTTTTCCATCAGAATCAATCAAGGAGAAAAAGATGAATTAACACAAAGGGCGATTAGTTATAACATGAATTTATCCCAATATATTAGAAATATTTTAATGAGTTATTCCTATAAAAAAATGGATTTAGGGGGAAGTGAAAATGTGGCAGGAAATAAGGAGCAAAAATTTTATACTGCACTTCAGGACTTGTTTATAGGAGTACAAACCGAGGGAAAGTCCGGATATACAAATTTAATGAACATAAAGAACAAATATTTTGAGGACATTAAAAAATACTTAGTTAAGGATATCGATAAGGTCCTTATTGAGTTCCCGGAATTCAGGGAAGAGTTATTTGATAATCTGTTCACTTTTTTTTCCAGATATTTTAATGATAACGGAACCCTGTATTTTGCAAACACTCCATTTCATCAACAGGTATATATGATAGACGAAAAAATAACAAACAAAACCGAGTCTGTGGAAATAAAGTACATAAATAACAAAAATGAATCGTTCAGGCAATTTGCATTTAACAGGGTTTATACCGACAATGATGATGTTATGTTGTTTTGGAAAACTAATATGCTTTATTATGTTAAAACAGATAACATTTTCAGGAGTGTAAAGGTTAAAATCGATGGATATAATTTTTATGTTGATGCAGGGGGAATAGAAAACAAACAGAATAATGAGAAAAGACAAGTAATATTCAATTTTAAGGATATAAAGGATAGCGGAAAAGAAAAGGTAATTGAAATAAACGCGGTGTATTCAACGCATGGCAGGGTAACCAAGGAAGATGAAATAATCAAAGACATAGAAAACGCCGGAATTGAGGGTATAGACGAGTCTATACTGAGAAAAGTATTTGCTGCATTTAATAAACAGGCGACTGTAGATTACTTCATTAACAAAAATGCAAAACAATTTCTGGAGGAACAGCTGGATTTGTTCATTTATCAGTACCTGTTCAAAGATGAAAGGGATGAGTTTAAATTCAGCCATAAAAGGCTAAGACAAGTTCAGGCAATTAGAAGTATAGCCCTAAAACTTATTGTTTTTATATCCCAGTTCGAAGACGAATTGGTGAAAATATGGAACAAACCTAAATTTGTGATGAACAGCAACTACATAATTACCATTGACAAATTGTCAAAGAATATAATTAACAAAATTATTAACCATAATAATGTTTCTATGCAGATAGGTGAATGGGAAAATCTGGGCCTTATTGACACCGAATTCAAAATCGAAAATATTAAAGATGAAAAATATAAACATTTGCCGTTAGATACCAAATATTTTAAGGATGTAGAGTTGGATATACTATCATTGTTTAAAAATATAGACGATGATTTGGATGGTTGGTTTATTCACAGTGAAAATTACCAGGCTTTAAATGGTCTCAAAAACAAATTTAATAAATCCATAGATCTAATATACATAGACCCTCCATATAACACAGGTTCTGATGGATTTTTATACATGGACAAATTTAAACACTCTACTTGGCTGACCATGATGGAAAATAGGTTGGAATTGTCCAAAACGGTTTTAAAGGATGATGGAATTGTCCTGGTGAGCATGGGGGACCTGGATCCCCAGACCGGGGAAAGTTACAGATTGCAGGCATTGCTGAGCAATATCTTTCCAACAAGGTTTGGCAATTTAATTTGGAAAAAAAGGGGCGGGATAGGCAGTTTTTCTGAAAGATACCTGACTGAAAACCATGAGTACATATTTGTACATGGAAATAAGGACGGATTTTTATATGAAAATATTGTAGATAGTGCTATGTTGCGAGAATACAAGGAAGAGGATGAAAAAGGCAGGTTTAAATGGAACGGTATTTTAGGACCTTCCCAACAAACAAGGCAAAGGAGGCCGAATTTATACTATAGCGTTTTATATGATTTGGACAACAAAAAGATATTCGGTTTTAGACATAATGGTGAAGATATTATATTTGATAAGGAACATAGTGACAATTACGAAGAGATAATAACACCGGGAAACAGCACCTGGTTGTTTGGGATGGATGCCCTTGAAGGTCATTATAAAAACGGAATAATAGGGGTTTTTGAAAACAAGGGTAAATTTGAAATTAATATAAAAAGGTATTTATATAATGATGACGGAACAGTAAACGGGAAAATTTTGAAAAGCCATTTGGTTGACAACAAAATCAAAATAGGGGGTAATTCGGAGGGAACTAGGTTAATAAAAAACATGTTTTATCCTGAAGACTACAGTGACCTTAAGCCCAAACCATTATCATTGCTAGAATTTTTAATTGAAAGAAGGGCTATTGGCAGGAAAGAAATTGTTTTGGATTATTTTGCAGGTTCCGGCACTACAGCACATGCTATCATTAATTTGAACAGAAATGATGGCGGCAACAGAAAATACATATGCGTAGAAATGGCTGATTATGCGATGAATATTTGCATTCCGAGAATTAAAAAGGCAATATTCAGTAGTGAATGGGACAAAGGAAAACCTGGGGAGAATAATGGCATATCGCACTTCATGAAATATTTCGAATTGGAACAATATGAAGATACATTGTTTAAAAGCAAGTATAAAGATGATACATTTTTATTAGCGAATTTGAATGCCCCCCCATATGAGCAATATGTTTTTATGAGAGATGATAAACTTTCATATTGCATTGATACAGATAAAACTGACAGGGACGATGTTCCGGATGCAAGGGACAACCATATATCGATCGATTTATCCGGGTTATATAAAAACATAGATATTGCGGAAAGTTTGTCCTTGGCTGCAGGTAAAAAAATAAAATCTATTGATAAAAAACAGATAGTATTCTCTGACGGTTCCAGGGAAGAAATAAATGATATTAAATATAACAGTATCAGGCCTTTGATATGGTGGTGATGATTATGGATACGGCATTATTACAAAGAATGGTTGAAGGCGGATACATATATGATATGTTGCCCGAAACATGGAAAATGGGTAGTATGGCATCCTTTTCTAAACAGAAGAAACTATTTCCCTACCAACTGGAGGCATTTAAACTGGCGGTTAATGCATTATATTTGTACTATGAGGATTTGGAAGATTTTTCAACGGATGAAGACATGGAAACAAATGAATTAAGAAAGGAAAGGCTTTATAACAAGTATTTAAATGCAGGTATGGTTAATAGGGATAATATCGATATCAAAAATTTAAAAAGCAATGACTATTTGATAGAAATTTTCGGGGAATATTTCGAACCGGACAATGATAGGATAAGCTTTAAAAACCTGGTTAACAGGATGTCATTTTGGATGGCTACAGGCAGCGGCAAAAGCCTGTTAATAGTGAAATTGATAGTTTTATTGGATTATTTGATTGTAAATGAAGAGATACCTGACAACGATTTATTATTTTTAGCTCCCAGCAATGAAATTATTGACCAATTCAAAGGCTTGGTTGCGGAATACAACGGCTATGATTTAAACAATAAAAAAATAGAATTAGTCAGTTTAAAAAAATTTGATGAAAGCAAACAATTTGGGAATATAGGGAAGCAACAAAAAACGGATTTTGGCAACATCAGGGTGTTTTATTATCGTTCAGATAATTTTAGGGACCTGGGCAATGATGGGGATTTGGATGCATTTATTAATTACAGAAATTACGAAAGTGACGGTAAATGGTATATATTATTAGATGAAGCACACAAAGGAGGCAAGGAAAGCTCCAGGCAACAAGCATATTTTTCTATCATGGCTAGAAACGGATTTTTGTTTAATTTTTCAGCTTCTTTTACGGACAGTTCAGATGTTATGACAACTGTTTATGATTTTAAATTAAAAAACTTTGTTATGGCCGGATATGGGAAAAATGTCTATGTTTCCAAATATGATTATGAGCCGTTTAAGGATAATGACAGCGATTTTTCAAATGAAGAAAAAAGAAAAATCGTCCTAAAATCGTTGATAACCCTTTGTATGTTGAAAAAACATGCTGAAAAAGTTAAACAAATCGATAAAACTTTCTACCACAGTCCTTTGATGATGACGTTGGTTGATTCAGTCAATATGGAGGATTCCGATTTAGAGTTATTTTTCAAAGAACTAGAGGATATTGCTAATAGACAGTATGATGATGAATTATTTCTACAGGCTAAAGAGGAGCTGTTACAGGAGTTTAGCATTAAGAAAACATATGATATTGGGGAAGAAAAACTTAAAATTAAAACTGATGTGCTAAAAAGCATTACTCCAGACGACTTGTTAAAATATATTTTTAATTCAGATTCAAAATTGGGAGGAAAACTAGAGGTAATAGTGTCTTCCGATAATAAAGAACTGGCTTTTAGGTTAAAAAGCTCTTCCATGACATCATCCCCCTTTGCACTCATAAAAATAGGGGATGTAAACACATGGATAAGGGAAAAGTTAAAGGGATATCATTTTGTCGGTACGTTTGAAAATAAAAACTATTTCAGGAATCTGGACAAAAGTGGTGATATTAATATATTAATGGGTTCAAGAGCGTTTTATGAAGGTTGGGATTCCAAAAGGCCTAATGTGTTAAATTATATCAATATAGGGACATCTATTAATGCGGTTAAGTATATTACACAGTCCTTGGGGAGAGGGGTTAGAATAGAGCCAATTCCTAATAAGAGAACAAGATTAAAAAATATTTTACAAACAGACATATGTATATCCGGCAAAACAAGAGAAAAATTTAAGTCAATAGAGGGATATGTTTCACCGTTAGAAACACTTTTTGTGTTTGGGACAAATAAAAATGCGATCAAACAGGTAATAAATTTTGATGTAGACGAAAGGGTTGATACAGCAGACCTAAAATTAAATAAAACTGAAGACAACAGATTATTACTTAAACCTGTGTTTGTTTCAAACAAATACAAAGTTGGCCAAATTCCCCGATTTAGGATAGGATACGAGGCTTTCATATATCTATACAAGTATGTTAACTCAATGCCGGAAAATGTATTGGTAATGAAATATAACGGAAATATCTCAGCAATCAGGCTTATAAAGGATTTTGTTAATTCAGCATATGACAATATTATTAACAAAAACATGGGTGATAAGATATTTGAAATCCATGAAGACTACTACTATCAATATAAAGATATCCCCAGGCTTTATGGAAGATTAATTGAGCATATAAAATCCGGGGAAAAAATGTTCAGTGGGTTTATAGAGGTAGATGAAAGCATAAAACATTATAAATCTATAAAAATTAATGAATCAAAATATGATGAAATTTTGGAAAAAATAAAAGAAGTATATCCAAGAATAAAAAATAAAGAAATGGATCTTGTTAAATTTATCGAAGATATAAAATCGGAGAATTTACCTGCTGACAAAGCACTGAAGATGTTGAGTAAATTACAACAGAAACCTTGTCAGCAGGATGAGGTAGGTTTTGATGACGATAGTATAATTATAAAATATATGCCCGAACATTACTATAATCCGATTATATATACAAATAAGGAAAACCTCGATTATATAAAAGGTGTTATAAGCGAGGCAAATGAAGTACATTTCCTGAAATTATTGGGCGAATTTATAAAGGCCAAAGACAAGGAAATCAAGGAAAGATATGACTGGTGGAAATTCAGTGTTTTGAACGAACATAAAGATAATGTATATATACCGTACTTTGACCTAAACAGTAATCAAAGATTTAGACCTGGTTATATATTTTGGTTTTGTAAAGGGAATAGTTACAGAATTGTATTTGTCGATTCCGAAACCTCTCAGGATTCTAAATGGATAGCCAAGGTCAAGGGATTTAAGAAGCTATTTAAAAATAAAAAATTTGGATATAACAATTTGAGTGTAACTGTTGATTTAAAGATGTTTGGAAAACAAGGACGTGAAACAGGACTGTATAATGAATATTGGACGGACAATATAGACGGTATATTCGAAATTTATAAGGAAAAGTGAATAGGCAAAAACCGTATTTTATATTTTATATTCTTTTTATTTTTGTGAATAGGACAACTTTTTACGTTATGCCACCTGATAACATAAAATAGTTGTCCTTCTGTGTCAAAAGTTAGGGAACGGGTATAAACAAAATACAACCGATAAAAATTATGCAATAGAAAATATGTTCAATAGAGAAGGAATTCCCGGGTTTTAGACGTATTATACTTAAGAAGGTTTTTTAATCTTTAATATAACATAATATAAACATTTTTAAATAGCTATAATATAATGGGAAGGTTGAAGCTGATGAGTCTACTTATTAGAAATATTACAGAACAAGCGGAGGAAACCTCGCTGTCCCCTTTTGCTCAGATCAGTAAAAACACTAAGGGAAGAACAAACCCGGAGCAGGAGTGTAACATTCGTACGGCATACCAAAGGGACAGAGACAGAATAATTCATTGCCAATCCTTTAGGAGCCTAAAAGGGAAGACCCAAGTATTTATTGTAAATGAGGGTCTTTTCAGGACAAGGCTCACCCATACATTGGAAGTCAATCAAATCGCTCGCACTGTGGCAAGAGTATTGAAGTTAAATGAGGATTTGACAGAGGCGATAGCCATAGGTCATGATCTTGGACATACATGCTTTGGCCATATGGGGGAATACGTGCTTAACAGGATGAGTGGAAAATTCAAACATAATGAACAGAGCCTTAGGGTTGTGGATGTCTTGGAACGCGATGGAAAAGGATTAAACCTGACTTTTGAGGTAAGGGATGGAATACTGAACCATACAGGACCTAACAAACCCAAAACACTGGAAGGAAAACTGGTGAGACAGGTGGATCGCATAGCCTATTTATGTCATGATGTCCAGGACAGCATCAATGCGGGTATTTTTGGTATGAAAGATTTGCCGGCCGTTGTGTTAGAGGGGTTAGGGGAAAGTCATAGCGAAAGAGTTAATACATTTGTGACCGATATGATAAATACAACAAAGGACAAGTTCAGTGAAGGGACAGATATTGACATTTATCAAGGTAAGGAAGTTCTGGAGGCAATGAATGTTTTAAGAAACTTTATGTTTAAAAACGTTTATTATGGGGAATCATGTTCACAGGAAAAAAAGAAAGCAGAATTTATTGTGGAATCCTTGTACACTTATTTTATAAATCACCCCGAAGAGATGCCCCTCAAATATTATAGCAGTACGAACGAGGAAGGTTTGGAGAGAGGTGTAACTGACTTTATTGCATCATGCACAGATTCTTATGCTATTCAACTTTTTTATGATAAATTTGTACCTTAATAGTAAATACTTAAAATTACCAAGTAAATATTTTCAATTATATTTTTGGGAGTTAGAGAAGGAATTAACAGTGTTAATGTCGAACGGTATAGATATTGATAGGTGATTATAATGGGAAATTTTTTTTCTGAAGAGCTGATTAACGAAATAAAGGATTCAAATGAAATAGTGGATGTTATTTCTCAATATATACAAGTTAAAGCAGTAGGCCTCTCCTATAAAGCGCTATGCCCTTTTCATAATGAAAAAACTCCCTCTTTTATTATTAATCCGGAGAAACAAATTTATAAATGTTTTGGGTGTGGCGAAGGTGGAGATGTAATCAGTTTTATTATGAAAATGGAGAATCTGGATTTTATAGAATCTATAGAATTATTAGCTAAAAGGGCTAATATTGAAATTAATAGAACAGAATCATTGGAGGATATAAAAAAGCAAATTAAGGGAAAAAATCTCTATTACGAAATCAATAAAAAAGCAGGGCTATATTTTTATAAAAATTTGACTAAAAAACCTAACCCTGCTTTGAAATATTTACTAGAAAGAGGGCTCACTTCCGGAATATTAAAAAGCCTCGGGTTAGGTTATTCTATTGATAGTTGGAATAGTTTAATGCAATATTTACAAGAGGAGGGATATCATTTAAGTGATATTGAAAAATGTGGATTAATACGTCCCGGCAAGTCAGGGGGATATTACGATTATTTTCGTAATAGGATAATGTTCCCCATATTTAATGTAAGGGGGGAAGTAGTAGGATTCGGTGGAAGGGTAATCGATGATTCAATGCCCAAATATTTAAATTCACCGGAAACACAGGTATTCAGTAAAAGCAATATACTTTATGGCCTAAATTTTGTTCGTAGAGATACCAGAAACAGGCAAATAATACTGGTTGAGGGTTATATGGATGTTGTGGCCCTGCGTCAGGCAGGCTTTAAAAATGCGGTGGCTTCCTTAGGCACTTCTTTAACCGAGTTTCAGGGTAAATTGCTTAAAAAATACTGTGACGAAATTATAGTATGTTTTGATGGTGATGAAGCAGGGGAAAAGGCAACTATGAGAAGTCTTGACATATTAAATAAAATAGGCTGCCGGTTCAGGATCTTGGTTTTACCCGACAATAAGGACCCGGATGATTTTATAAAGCTTTACGGCAAAGACAAATTTCAGGAACATATTGATAATTCAATGAGTCTAATAGATTATAAGATATTTTTGGCAAGGAATGAGTATTTTGGGGATACTATAGAAGATAAAGTTAAACTTGCGAAGAAAATATCAGATATTATAAAGGATGTGAAAAGCCCGATAGAAAGGGAAGGCTATATTGAAAAAGTTGCAAACGAAACCGGTATTTCAAAAGAATCCATTAAACTCGAAATATTAAATAAGATCGGGAATACATTTGTTCATGGAAGTAAATTTAAATATAGTTCAGGTTACAGGAAAAGCAACAGCTATATAGAGATGGTGCCTCCGGTTGAACAAAAGGGACACATTATTGCGGAAAAACAGTTAATTAAGTTTATGATTACTGACAACAAACTAATAAGATATATATTAAACAGTATTTCGGCAGAAGACTTTTCTGTAGCGGAGCACCAGGAAATAGTGGCATATTTAGCCTCAAATATGGATAACATGAAGGATAAGAGGCTAGAAGAATTTTTTCCGCATTTGAAGGAGAATATTAATAAAATATTATTAACTGATATTGAATATATTGATTTGAACAATACACTAGATAAATATATTGTAAATCTGAAAAAATATAAATTGCTTTATAATATAAGAATATTAGAGGAAGAACAGCATAATATTGTCAATAATCCATGTTTAACTGAAGAAGAGGTTGAAAATAAATTGTTAAATATAGGGACAGAAATAATGAAGAAAAACACACAATTACAGAAGTTAAAACGCTCGATGAAGGGAGGTTAACAGCATTGAGTAACGTAAGGGATATAAAAAAGGAAAATATTAGAAAACTAGTGGAAAAAGGCAAAAAGAAAGGCGCAATTACTTATACGGAGATTATGGATGCACTAGAGGAAATTGAACTGGACAAAGACCAAATAGATGAAATATACGATAATTTTGCCACCATGGGTATAGATGTCATAGGAGGTAGGGAAGAAGATAGTGACGAAGATGAAGACGAAAAAATAGAAAAAACGGAAGAAGAACCTGTAGAAAATGATGTGAATTTATTAAAAGGGGTCAATGTGGACGACCCGGTCAGAATGTATCTAAAAGAGATTGGAAAGGTTGCTTTACTGACAGCTGAAGAGGAAGTTGATTTAGCGAAAAAAATGGCTGAAGGCGATGAAAAGGCTAAGAAAAAATTGGTTGAGGCAAATCTGAGATTAGTTGTGAGTATTGCAAAAAGGTATGTAGGCAGAGGAATGTTGTTTTTAGATTTAATACAGGAAGGAAATTTGGGGCTCATTAAGGCTGTAGAAAAATTTGATTATACAAAGGGATTTAAGTTTAGTACCTACGCTACTTGGTGGATACGCCAGGCGATTACGAGAGCAATAGCCGATCAGGCTCGTACAATCAGAATCCCGGTCCATATGGTAGAAACAATTAATAAGTTAATCCGTGTGTCTAGACAATTGTTACAGGAGCTGGGCAGGGATCCTAGACCTGAAGAGATAGCCCAAGAGATGGACTTTTCAGAAGAAAAGGTACGTGAAATTCTTAAAATCGCACAGGAGCCTGTTTCTTTAGAAACACCTATTGGTGAAGAGGAAGATAGCCACTTAGGGGATTTTATTCCTGATGATGACGCACCGGCGCCGGCAGAAGCAGCGGCATTTTCATTATTAAAGGAGCAGTTGATAGAGGTATTGGATACATTAACACCTAGGGAACAAAAAGTGCTAAGGTTGCGTTTCGGGCTCGATGATGGAAGAGCCAGAACCTTAGAAGAAGTGGGAAAAAAATTTGAGGTAACAAGAGAACGCATAAGGCAGATTGAGGCCAAGGCGCTAAGAAAACTAAGGCACCCAAGTAGGAGTAAAAAGTTAAAGGATTATTTAGAGTAGAAATTTATTCGATGTTATTTTATTAACATTTCCTTGAATAGCAAAAAAGTAGATTCGCGAAATGCGAATCTATTTTTAATAGGCCGATAATAGGGGTATTATATAATAACATAAATATGCCGAGTTACTTCTGTTAACGTTTCCTCCGGATATAATCGATCTTATTTTGAAGTTCTTCGTCAGATTCTTGTCTGTCCAATTGATCTTGCAGAATATGCATTACCTGATCGGCTTCCTCTTCCCATTCCTGGGTTGTGCCTCCCCAGCTAAAGCCTATCATTTCTCTTGGGGGTGTAACCTTTTTAGGTCTTTTTTCAGTATTCGGCATTAAATTACCTCCCTTATGTATAGTTTAGGAAAATCAGCTCCAAAATATTATGGTATGTTTTGTAAGAATAAATTGAGAGGCGGGTCTAAGATTGGGTATAAAGTTAACTGCCAGGTTGCAAAAAATAGCGGATCAGGTTACAATAGGCCATCGTGTTGCGGATATAGGAACGGATCACGGATATATTCCGATATATTTGCTAAAAAACAATATAAGTCCTTTTGTAATAGCAGGGGATATAAATGAGCGGCCCCTAAGATGTGCTGAAAATAATATTGAGGCTAATAACCTTGTAAATAGTATAGAAACCAGGTTGGGAAGCGGGCTCTCAATCCTACAACCAAAGGAAGTCGATACTGTTATTGTTGCAGGCATGGGTGGGCTGTTAATAAGTGAGCTGATAGATAATTCGAAAGAGATAGCACAAAATCTCAGCACACTGATATTTCAACCCATGCAAGCTCAGGCGGAACTAAGAGAATATCTGGTAAACAACGATTTTATCATAGAGAGGGACATACTGGTAAAAGAAGACCGTCATATATATGAAATTATTGTAGCTAAACCCGGAAAACAGGAAATATTAGACCCGATTTGTTATGAAGTTGGGTTTCATATAAATAGCAACCCAAGACCGTTGGCCATAGAATTTATTGCTAAAAAGATAAAAACAGCAAAAGAAATCATACAAAATATAAGTGAAAATGCTTCAGAATCTTCATTTGAGAAATTAAAAGAAATGAAAAATAAACTGAAGAGATTTGAGGAGGTGCTTTTGTGTCTGCAACGATAAGAACAATAACCGACATTGTTGAAAAACTGGCTCCCTTAAGTTATGCATATGAATGGGATAATGTCGGTCTGCAGCTGGGATGCAAAGAAGATACTGCAAACAAAATTTTAACAACATTAGAAATAACAGATGCTGTCTTAGACGAGGCGGTGGAAAAAGATGTTGATATGATTATTACCCACCATCCATTGATTTTCACCCCATTAAAAAACATCACGAAAGATGATATAAAGGGGGAAATTATTTATAAAATAATTCAAAACAATATTGCCGTTTATGCTGCCCATACGAACATGGATATAGCCCCCGGCGGATTAAATGATTATGTTGCACAACAATTGGATATACAAGATACAGAAGTTTTAGATATGAAGGAAAAAATCCTGTATTATAAACTTGTAGTTTTTGTTCCCTCGGGCTATGAAAAAAAGGTTGCGGAAGCTATCAGCATTGCAGGCGCCGGACATATAGGTAATTACAGCCATTGTACCTTCAGAACCGAAGGTATCGGCACCTTTAAACCACTTAAGGGCACAAATCCGTTTATAGGGAAACAAGAACAATTGGAAGAGGTGGAAGAAGTCAGGCTGGAAACTATAGTCCCCAAGGAAAAGCTTGAAGAAGTAATAAGAGCTCTGACAGACTCGCACCCATATGAAGAAGTAGCTTATGATGTTTATTCCCTGGTAAATGAGGGTCCTCCCAGAGGTATTGGAAGGTTCGGTAAATTAAGCCAACCGAAGACCTTAAAGGATTTGGCGGAGTATATTAAGTATCGAATGGACATCGAGCATATTGTAGTAGCGGGGAATTTAAAAACAGTTGTTGAAGAAGTAGCGGTTATTAACGGGAGTGGTTCAGATTTGATTCAGGCAGCACTGCACAAAGGGTGTCAATGTGTAATCACCGGGGATGTAAAATATCATGATGCTCAGGATGCCATCTCTCAAGCAATAAATGTGGTAGATGTTGGACATTATCATAGTGAGAAAATTTTTGCACATTTTATGGCGCAGTATTTAAAAAAAGAAGCGGACAAAAAGGGACTGAAAATTGATATAATAGAATCATCCATAAATATAAACCCGTTTCAAATCATATAGAAAAAGGTGATAAATTTGACAGAAGCAGTAATGCATACAGACGGAGGGGCTAGGGGCAACCCTGGCATAGCAGGAATAGGCATAGTTATAGAAGACAAAGATGGAAATTCAATAAGAGAAATTAGTCAATATATAGGTGAACAGACAAACAACATGGCGGAATACAAAGCCTTAAGTCGGGGGTTGGAAGCGGCACTGGATTTGGGAATAAAAAAAATTACTTGCTATTTAGACAGTGAACTGGTGGTAAAACAGCTCAAGGGGGAATATAGGGTAAAAAATGAACGAATTATTTCTATGTATAATATGGTTATGCCTTTGATTAAAGAATTTGATGATTTTAAGGTTATTCATGTAAAAAGGGAACTGAACAAAAAAGCGGATAAATTGGTCAATGAGGCGATTGACAATAGGTAAAACTTAACTTTATATTTTGTATAATTTTGAATGAAAAGTTAGTTTTTTATATAATTATTTTAAGCATTATCCATTTCACTACCTTATGATAATTAGATGAAAGGGAGGCCTGTGTTTTGTCTGAATCCCTTTAAAACCGAATATTTTTTGGAACAAAAAATTTTGATATTTACATAACTATCCACTAATTTATGGGTTTTGACATATGATCAGAAATGTGATAGAATTACATAGTTAAAAGATAATATTGTGAGTAAGTCAGATGATCGCGTGTTATATGCACGAGGAAAGTCTGGGCTCCACAGGGTAGGGCGCTGGATAACACCCAGTGGGGGTAACCCTAAGGATAGTGCAACAGAGAGATACCGCTATTGGGAGGTGGGAGGTTAGAACCTCTCGCTTCTCAATAGTAAGGCTGGAAAGGTGAGGTAAGAGCTCACCAGGGATTAGGCGACTAATCTGCTATGTAAACCCCGTCCGGAGCAAGACCAAGCAGGGAGAAAAAGGCGGCTACCCGTCGCTTCCCGTAGGTAGGTCGCTGGAGCCGATTGGTAACAATCGGCCTAGATAGATGATCATCAAATACAGAACCCGGCTTATAGACTTAGTCACATGCTTAAAAATCAACATGTTATGTTGATTTTTTTTATTTTTTGCTGCAGAATATGGAATATGTTCCGGTTGTTTTGTTTCGCCTAACATGTTATATTTAAGCAAGGAATATTGCTATAAAACAGGCGGGGTGAAACATCAGACTGTGTGAAAAATGTCATCCTGAGCGAAGCGAAGGATCTCAAATGGCCTAAAAACGAGATTCTTCGCTACACTCAGAATGACAAAAAGCGAG